>Ga0194118_10001825_pt1 | contig 28817 bp, 28 predicted proteins | sample TA2MahsurfametaG_2_FD_148662 | JGI IMG/M metagenome (GOLD analysis project Ga0194118, IMG submission 148662) | Freshwater microbial communities from Lake Tanganyika, Tanzania - TA2015013 Mahale N5 surface | ecosystem: Environmental > Aquatic > Freshwater > Lake | place: Tanzania: Lake...
GGTGCAAGTCTTGCATCTGGTCTAGGAACTATGGGTGCAGAGCAAGCCGTTGCCGAGCAAACTGCTGCCGAACTTGCAAAATCAACTACAGTGCCCATGGCTGCACCAACTGGTCCAGACATACTTGTTGCACAACAACCGGGTCAATTAGAGTCTTTTATTAGTCAACGGGCTGGTGGTGCTCAATTTACAGATCCTACAGTTACTGGGGTCCCACTTACTGCCGAACAGACTGCAGCCAATCAAGCCTACATTAAGGCTGCTCAAGACTACGGCGAAGCCGCTTATAAAGCAGCAAGACCAGAAATCTATAGCGCAGACTTTAGACCTACATATGGCGAGATAGGTCGTGGTTTTAAACGACTTGGTAGTACTGAAGGGTTATCGTCTGTAAGTTCTAACATCATGTCCAATCCTATGGGCACTGCTAGGACTGTTGGTTCTATATTGCTGGGTTCGCAGGAAGAGCAAGAACCATACAAAAAAGAGCCTGTTGATTATAGTAAGTATCCAAAGGCTGAGCCGTACAAGCGTAACTATGTAGAGAATCCTGATCCCCTGCGTGATCGTGAGTTTGCTTATTTCCAACCCAACGCTTTGTATGTACGGGATGGCGGGCAGACTAGATTTAATATTGGTGGACTTGCTGGTGGCTACACCGATTACATGCGCCAACTGCAACAGATGGTGAATATGCGTGGTAAAGGCTACGGTGCAAACCCCAACCTTCCAACTCAAGCAGGCACAATGTCACCGCTAATGTCCATGGCTCCGAAACCACGGGAGATGGACAAGATGAATACCTACAAGGCTGGTGGGTCTGTCCCGATGCTTGAGGATGGTGGATTTGTTCTGCGTGCCTCTACTGTCAACGGTGTAGGTAACGGTAGTTCAGAAGCAGGCATGAAGTACTTGCAGGCTAAATTGGGGGTGATGCCTGTTAAAGGTAGGGGTCACGGCACTTCTGATGAAATTGCTTCTTCTATTGAAAACCGTCGGAAGGTTCTTTTGTCTAACGAAGAGGCTTATGTGCCTCGCAGTATGGTGGCTCAACTTGGTAACGGTGATGTCAACAAAGGTGCTAAAAAATTAGATGCGTTTATGAAGAAGGTAGACAAGGCTCGCACTGGCAAAGCCAAGCCGCCTAAGACTATCAACCCCGATAAACTCATGCCTAAGAAAATAACCTATGCTTAGAACCATTCACGGTTGTGATTTTTCAGACTGGATTCTTGAGCGGATGCCTGTCAAGAATGGCAAACCCCGTTGGTATTACACGATCGGAATTGGCAACGAAAAAAAGTTGTTAGGCGCTGTAATTTTATTTGATTACGATGGTGTCAATGTATATTTTGGTGGTGTTAGTGATGGCGCTAAATATTGGTTAAACAAACGAATAATTGGAGAAATTTCTGACTTTGTGTTTAACCATCTTGGTTGTGTACGGGTTACTGCTAGAACGCAACCAGAAAATACAAAAGCACGTCGAATGTTAGAAAGTCTTGGTTTTGTATGTGAAGGTATTGTTCGTAAAGGTTATGGCACTAAAGACATGTTGATATATGGGATTTTACAGTCCGAAGCAGAGCGTTGGATGAAACACAAAGAGGTCGAACATGCGTAATAACTATGCTGAACTAGAAGCCGGTTGGGTACCGGGGCACTCCGAAGCGTTTAAAAAGAACGCCGTAGGTAAGATTCAACTCTACGACTCGGGTGGCGGTGGTGGCGGTGGTCCTCAAGAGTCCACGACCTATACAACAAATCTGCCTGAATATGCCGAGCCGTACTACACCCGGATGGTTGAGCGTGCTGAAGCACTATCCCAAGAAGGCTATCAGCCATACACAAGTCAACGTATTGCTGGGTTTACTCCCGGTCAACAACAAGTTTTTGGTGAAACTCTGGGAATGCGGAGACCGGGAGAACTTGGTCAGGCTTCCGCTCTAACTGGGGCAGGCACGCTAGGTGCTCTACAGGCTAGTCAGTTTGCGCCTGAGCAGTTTGGTATTAATCAGATGCAGCAGTACATGTCTCCGTTCCAGCAGGGTGTGACCGACATTGCTCGCAGACAAGCCGCTGAAGATGCACGACGGATACAACAACAGGCTAATTTAGGTGCATCTCGCCAAGGCACTTATGGTGGCGCACGTCAACTACTCGCTCAGACAGAACGTGAGAAAGGGTTGTTGCAGACTCTTGGTGATATTCAGATGCGAGGGTCTCAATCAGCGTTTGAGAATGCCCAACAACAGTTTGAACGTGATCAGGCCCGTCGCATGGGTGCTACTGAACTAGGACTGCGTGGCATCCAGACGGGTCTGCAGGGCGCTGGTCAGTTGGCTCAGATTGGCAAAGATGTTCAGGCCTCTGATCTCTCTAGACTTCAAGCACAACAAGCCGTGGCAAACGTCGAGCAGCAAATGGAGCAGCGTCGCCTTGATCAGGCTTATCAAGACTTTATCGCTCAGCGAGAGTATCCGTACCGTCAACTTGAGTTTTACAATGCTATGTTGCGTGGTCTACCAGTTCAGGCTAATACAACTTCTACCCAATACAACGCACAGCCTAATATTGCTCAACAAGTTCTTGGCTACGGCATACCGGCTTTGGCTCTGTCTAAAGCGTTTAGCGCTACATAAGGAATCATCATGGCAATGCTTGGCATACCATTAGAGGAGCGTAAGAAGGCTTACGCTGGTAAAACGATACAGGATTTGGTGCAGGACTACCAAAAAGCAGAACGTAGTCGGGACCTACCGACAATGATTGCGTTGTTGGACATTATTAGGACTGCTCCTAAACCTAAGGCCGGTCCTAAGACTACTGTGGTGCAAGACACCATGGCAGCACTAATGCCTCAACCTGCTCAACCTGCAATGGCTACCCCGGGTATTGAAGGTGCCGTTGACGCCATGGCTGCTCAAAATGCACCGCAGCAATTAGATATGCCTGCTGTTATGGCGGCAGATGGTGGTCTGATGGACAGTGGCGAGAAACCTGCTCGGTTCTTCCTTGGTGGTCAGGGCACTGTCGCTCCTTACTCTAGTTTTGCTGGCTTATCTGTAGACGACCTTGAGCGCATGGCACTTATGGGTGATCCAGATGCTCAGAAAGAACTAAATACTCGTCTGCGTGCAAACATTAGGCCTCCGGGAACTCCCGGACCCGGCGTTGGACCTACCACACCACAAGTAACTGATCAGTTTAGAACTTCTGTTAGACCTACGGCTACGCTTGGTGTTGCTCCTCCTTCTGCACCTATGGGGCCTGCACAAGTATTTCCTACACAAATTTCTATTCCAACTGGCACGGGCGTAACCCCAATTACGCCCACATCTCCAGCCATGGGCGCTCCACGGGCGTTTCCCGGTCAAAATGTTCCTAGACTTGGAATACCCGGTGTAACTCCCGGAACTGCTCCGACGCCTTCAGCAGCGTCCCCAACCGCCGTGCCTACTACACCTGCTGCTCCCGCTACACCCCCTACTGGCATTCGTGGGTTAATTAATCGTGTTTCTAATTCCCCTGTTGGGCGGTTTGCGGGTATGGGTGCAAAAGGTCTGGGTATTGCAGAACTTCTTCGTCCCACAGAAGCCAACGTCGGTGAAGACGACATGCTGGCTAAAACTCGGATGCTTGAATCACAGGGGTCTTCGCTTGCTCCTAATGTTAGAGCGGCAGCACAAGCCGACGCTCTTCAACCTCGTATTTCACTTATAGAGTGGAAAGCCAAATATTTCCCAGAAGCGGCTGCACAAGATCTTGCTCCCGGTGCTCCTAAAGGTTCCGATGACCGTGGTATGGCTATGCCTGCTTTTTCTCTTAATCTTGCTGACCTCAAACCCAAGAGTATTGAGGACTACATAACAGAACGTAACCAGTACGAGGCTAAACTGGGTAGAGATAAGGGTGTTCGGTCTATTAAAGACATTCAGGCAGACCTTGAGAAGTTTCGTACTGAAGGTAAAGAGCGTGCTGCTGCAGATAAGGCGGCTGCTAAAGAAGCCTTTCAACAAGATGCTTTACTTGCCGCTGGTCTTGCCGCTCCTCAGTTACTAAAAGGCAGGGGTCTTGCACAGGCCGTTGCTCGATTTTCTGAAAAAGCCACACCCGGACTTATGGGTGCTGCACAAGCCCAAAGAGCCGCCATTAAAGAGGCCACTAAATCAGAGCGGGAAGCCGCAGATAAATTTAAGTTGGCCCAACTTGACCTTGACAAGTCTTATCGTGCTGAAGAACTTGGTAAATTTGATAAAGCAGCGGCTTTGCGTTCCGATAGTATGAAGACTTATATCCAAGCCTCTATTGAGAAGTACAAGGCTGATATGTCTTATGCTGCGACCATGGGGTATGTTAATCGAATCGTCGCTAAAGGTATGGTTGATGCGGCTACAGAGAGAGTTAAGGGACTGCAAAACAACCTTGAGTTTAGAAAACTACCAATACCAGACCAACAGCGTATTATTAATTCGATCCTACAGGGTGCTATAAATCAAGAAGGTTTTCAAAAGCCTAAGATACTTGATGTTCCCGGACAATAAATCATGCGAATCGTAGAAGATCCAACGCTGGGTAGGCTTACTTACCCAGACGGCACACCCGATGCAGCAATCTACGCCGACATTGACCGGCGGCTGATGAGCCTCCTAGAACCAAAACCTAAGACATCAGCGTTTGGTCAAGTACGAGAAGTTGTTAAAGGCGTTTTTCCCGGTATTGGGGGTTTTGCAGAATCCGCAGCAAAAGGTATTGGTGGGTATTACGCCGACTTAGCCAAGTCTTATGGCATTGGTCCCGGTGCTGAACCCGTTGTAAAAGGTATTGGTGAACTAGGTCAACAGGTTGCTGAAAGCCCTGTTGGAGAGTTTTTTGCGCCTAGAGAAGGCTACGAAGTTGCTCCGAAACTGGGCCGTGCGCTCGGTTCTATTGCTGGTATAGCGGCTTTTGCACCCCTTGGCCCTCGTGCAATGTTTGGTGCTGGTGCGGCAGCAGGTACTGGTGAACAACTAGAGCGAGCCGTTGAGTCTGGTGCTGGCTTAGAACAGCGTCGAATCTCTGCCCTGCTTGGTGGGGCTACAGGTCTGACTGAGGCTATACCTATTGAGATGGCGTTTACTCGGGCTATGAAACTTATGCCCGGGTCAATAATGAACCAAGGCCTACAGGTCATCCGTAACGCTGCAATTACTGGTGGTGTAGAAGGTGCTCAAGAAGCAGCACAAAATTACTTACAAAACCTGATTGCCCGAGGAATTTACAAACCAGACCAAGAACTTATTGAAGGTGTTGGTGAAGGGGCGGCTTATGGCGCCGGTGCCGGTGCGATATTGCAAGCGGCACTTGATCTTACATATGGTCGTCGGGCTATGCGGCAGCGCACAAGAGAAGAGGCACCTCCCGAAGAAGCCGAAGTCGTTGGGACAGGTGAGGCACCCCCGAGCGCAGAAGAGCAGGCTGTCACTCGTAGAGAAGCCATTCGTGCCAAACAGTTAGAACAAGGCATCAACATTATTGATGAGGGTGACTTAGAGGCTCTTGGCATCCCCAAGGGTAAGAAGGCTGACAACACTTACGCCAAACTCCTTGGCAAAAATCTCTCTGATCCAGACCAGTTTGCACAGGTCGAGAAGGTCATAGGTGAGTACCTCTCCGGTGCCCGTCAAAAATTTAACGACATCTCAACTATTGAGAAAGTGCTTGACAAGCAGATCGCTGGTGAACCCCTCAATTTGTTTGAGGAACTAGTAGTACGCAACTACAGCGGCGAGGATGTCGATGCCTATCTCATGGGTCGACTACAAGAACTGCGTGGTCGAGCACCTGTTACAGAGCGTGCAGCCGAGGCTGCTGCTGCTGCCAAGCCTAAAACTGCTAAAGAGATTGCGGCAGAGCAGGCGGCTATTGCCCGTAGAGAAGTTGCTGAAAGACAGGCTCAGCAGGCTCAACAAGAGAAAGAAGCCAAGGCAGCAGATAAAGCAGCCGGGGCTAGTGCTAGAGAACTTAAAAAATTAGGGTTAACCCCTATAGTTCCCCCTACTGCAGAAGAAGGTGCCATGGCATTTTCCGAGGCGCAACCAGATTTGTTTGGGGAAATTACGACTCAAGGCCCAGAAGTTACCCGTGGGTCTAGCGAAGAGGCAGCGTTCCAGCGCCAGCGAGCCGAGTTTGAGAACACCCTGCAACAACTAGATGTTGCTGCCCAAGCCTCTGTGGCTGGTGTGCCTGATGCTGATGCCGTGGTGAGGGCTACTTCAAACCGTATTGCCGATGACATCCAGCGTCTGCCTTTCTCTCTAGGTGAACTAATTGACATTCGTAACCGCATCGTCCGTCAAGGCACCCAAGTTCCGGGGTCTGAAGTTCTTATGCGGGTGCTCAACGACAGGATCATTACTGAGGTTAGCCAAGGTGAAGCCGTTGAAGGCCAGATGGAGTTGCCGTTTGCAGAGACCATTCAAGGGGAATTGTTTGAGCCTGCAGGTCCAGTTAGTGCCCTACCTGAGGCAGGGGTAGAGGCTGAAGTTGAGGGTTTGACCCGTGAAGGGTTAAAAGCGCTTGGGATTGCGAGCAATAAGATTAGTCAGTACGAGGGTAAAAACCTCACTGATGAGGGCGTAGCCGAGGGTATTCGTGCTGATCTGACTAACCGAGCCACTAACTTCCGCCGGGAACTGAACAAAGCAAAGAGCGAGTACGCAGCCATCCTTGGCCCTGAAGGGGTTATGAAGGGTAAGAAAACCCGGGCTGCGGAGTTAGAAAAAAGGATCGCTAATCTTGAACAATCGTTTGCTGCAGCGCAAGAAAACCTCCGTATGTTCCCTGCACTGGAGCAGGGTCAACTTACCTTTGATGCCCTCCAGCCAGTCGAGCCAGAAGTGTTTCCGACTGCTACTCAACAAGAGGAGGAGAAAAGGTTCAGAAAGATCCGTGCGGATGAAGCCGCTGTTGAGGCGGGTCTAGAAGAGGGTGTTGCCTCCGAACTTGAAACTCGGATGCCTACTAGTAGGACAGTACAAGATGTTGAAGATTTGATAGGACGGATCAAGCCTCTGCGTGGCAAGATCAATAGCGGTAAGGCTACTCCTGAACAGCAGGCAGATTACGACCAAAACTTGTTTACCCTTTTCTCGATGGTGCGTGGTCCGGGGCGTATTCAGTTGCGGTTTGATACTACCGACCCTGCATCGCTGGCGTTTAACCGTGCCTTTGCCAAAGCCGAGGGCTTCCTTAAGAACCTCAGCCGAAAAGAGCGTAGCCGCCTAGCCAAGAAAATTGTTGGCATGCGTGGTCGTGATGTCGAGCGTGAGACAGTTACTAGGGTACTTGGCAAGCAGGCACGTCGTGAAGCCGAGCAGTTTACTGAAGATGGTGCGAGGACAGAAGCACGACAGGAGCGTGAGCGCAGGGCACAGGAAGAGAAGTCTAAGGAGCGCAAGGCTCAACAACAGCCCACAAAGAATGAAGTCACCCGAGCAGCCGCCTCGGCTGTGATGAAAATTACGCCTGAAGAGGCGTTCCGTGATCAGTCTGACGTTCAAGACTTGCGTCAAGCGGTGCGGGATAGTTATGACGATGCGTCTAACACCGTAGATTTTGCTTATCTTGCACGTGCCTATGACCTCAAGACAGACAAGTTAGAAGAGGCATACAACTTAGAACTTGATCGCCTGCGGGGGGTGGACGTTGAGACCAAACGGGTAAAAGAGGAAGAAGCCCGTATTGAAGAGGCTCGACGTGAGAAGGCACTCAAGGATAAAGAACAGGCTGAAGCGAGTGCTAAAGAAGAACAACTTCGTACAAAGACCCTGCGTGAAATAAAAGGTATGGAGGCCCAGCCTCTTGCAGAACTTATTCGCAACGTAGAGAAGTTAGAGGGCACCGACTTCCAGCCTGTAATGCGTAACATTGCACGCACCGGGAAGGTTGCCGAGAACCTCCAGACTAAGATCGACCTGCCGTTTGATGAGGGTAAACCCGAATCTCGCAAACTTACAGCCAAAGAACTTGAAGAGAGCGAAGGCAAACTTACCAAACGAATCTCTCGTACGCCTAAGGTCAACAAGTGGGTTCCGTTTGATACTGCCTATCAGTACGCCATTCTGCGTAGCGGTGACAACAAGTTCGCCATTATCGCCCCGGCTCGGTACAACGTGCGTGACCTGCTGGGTAGTTTCAAGGTTCAGTACCCTGACTCAGTCGTCGATGAATTAGGTTCTGGCACCCTAGCCAACGTCAAGTACTTGTCGTTTACGGCATCTAATGTTCCCGAGGGCACACGGCCCATGGCAGAGCCGGGAGTTGTCACTCCTCAGGCAGGTGCTCAACAACGACTTGCTGAACAACAGGCTGCTAAGAAGATCGCTGCTGTTACAGAGACACTTACTAATAGTACTTACGAGAATCTCAAGAACGGCAAGGCGGTTAAAGAGGCTGTTGATAAACACGGGATGGATGCAACCTTCCGTGCCTTGGCTGACCTGCGTGCCCAGCGTGCTGACATGCGGGAGAAAACCGGCAACTTTGCCATGGACGACCGGGTGCTCAACGACGCTCTCGACTACCTAAACAAGACTTACGGAGTGCAGGTTTATTTTTCAACTAGGGAAGTTCAGGCTGAGGAAGAGCCAAATGTTGGATACGCTAACGAACTTTTAAATAAAACATCTAAGGGAGGTTATAACGTAACCGAGTTACTTAAAACTATTTCAAAACATGAACGTAACTCTGAAACGGGGCGTCTTGCTAGGGTGCTTTTAACTAATGCAAACAAATTTAAGTTAGATGACATACCGGTTGTATACAATCCTTTAGATAGCGGTAGAAGTTACTATGCCGGTTTTTATGATCAGTCTAACAATAGATTTGCAACTATATCTATTGGAAAAGCGCATTTATATATGCCTGATGTTGGGCTTCACGAAATTGTCCATGCCTTATCAGTCGAACAAATGCGTAAGGTATCCGATCCCACTTATAAGCGAACTGGGGATAGTTGGGAACAGGCTGCGGATGGGCTTAACAATCTACATAGTTATATGGAGTTTTTTGTTGCTGATGCTTCAACAAATGAAAGCCTTAGAAAAAGTACTTCTTTGACGGAAAATGATATTAAAAAATTAAGAAGTCACTATGGTATGACTAATTCTTTTGAGTTTGTATCAGAAGCCATATCAGATGAAGAATTTAAAACTTTATTGAAAAAAATTCCATCAAAAACATTTATTAATTTTTTAACTTACACAATTGGAAAAGGCCCAGTTGAGTTTGAAGAATTTAGAAATAAAACCAGAAAAGAAGTCAACGATAGATTAAATTATGTAGCCGAAGACATTTTTAGTTCTGTTCAAGAACGAGCGTTAGCCAAACGAATCATTAAAGAATGGTTTGATCAACCAGAAGGTGGTGGAAAACGTTTGCTATCAATTGGTCAAAAATATGAAGATTCTGGAATTAAAAATGCTTACGAAATTGCTGAAATTCTTAAACGCAGTATAGACAATTGGTTTTATGGTAGAAAAAGTATTACTCAAAATAAAGACGTAGTTTCTAAACAACTTAGTATATTTCAAAGGCTTGTAAGAGGTACTAAAAATGCTTTTGAAATGTTTACCAAATTGCTTCGTCAAGCCCTTGGACTCCCAAGTTCTTCGCAAAGTGTATTTGATATTGTTATTAACCAATTTGGTACGTTAATTGAAGAGACCCCAACATCAGCAGTTACTAGAGGTAGTCCAAGAAACTTAATAGTTACTCAAAAGGCCACTACACCAAAAAAGTACGGTCGGGACCCCCTGCCTGATGATGTCATCAAGTTGCTCGACAGCATCAAAAACAACCCTGCACTCGATGTTCCTGTAATTAAGAGTGGTGCAGACGCTGCCCTTGCAGTCAAGACAGGGGCACTCCCGTTCCTAGCAATGAACCAGATCCGTGACATTTACGGTTCTGACCCTCGCCTTGCAGAACTAAAAGACTACTACACGGCTACCCAAAAGATGGGCGGCTACCGCAACAAATTGCGTAAAGAGTTTGGTGACGTTCTTAACGATTTCCATAAAGTCATCCGTGACCACAGAGGTCTTAAAGACAAGATTTACGAAGTGATTAACGAGGGTTCTCGCCTAGAAGTTGATGTGCTTAAGCCAAGCAAGGACTACACAGACCCTGCGGCTAAAGCCGATCACAAGCGCCTACAGGACATCTACAACACATTCCCGCAAGACGTTAAGAACTTCTATCAAAAGTACCGCAAGCATAACGACTACATGCTCGACCAGATCAAGGAGTCAATGATCGCTCGGGCTACAAGTTATGTGACTGACCCTGCATCTAAGGCTGAGATTCGTGCCTTGATCAACAAAAAGATTGACTCGTTCAAGGACAAGGGACCGTATGCACCCCTGATGTTCTTCGGTAACAACTGGGTTGTGGCTGGCAAAGACGACAAAGCCACCCCGTTCTCGTTTGAGACTAAAGCCCAAGCCGATTCGTTTGCTAAAGGTATGAAGGCTCAGGGGTATGAGGTCAAACAATTTGAGTCAATCCAAGAACTTAAGGCTAAGTCTGCCCCCCGTGCTGGTTTCTTCAAGCAGTTAGAAGGGGTGCTCGACCGCAACCGGATTAATCCCAAGGCTAAAGACGAGATTTACCAGATGACTCTCATGTACTTGCCTGAAGAGTCATTCATGCGTCAGTTCCAAAACCGGAAGGGAGCACCCTCCTACGAGCGGGACGCACTGCGTAACTACGGCGAGTTAGCCGACCGTATCGTCCACCAATTGCCCAAAGCCCGATACACCTCGGAGATGGACCAAGCAATTGAGACGATGAAGGCTAAGATCAAGCAGAACCCGGACGACGTTGCTGGTAGGGTGCTTGGTGAAGTAGAGAAGCACTTCGACTCTGCGATGAATCCGGTCATCAGCCCGTGGGCTACCCGCCTTGGCAATCTTGGATTTGCTTGGTACATGGGTGCGAACCCCTCTTCGGCGCTGGTCCAGTTGCTTCAGACTCCGGGCGTTACCCTGCCATGGCTGGCACCTCGTTATGGTCTGAACCCGACCATGACAGAACTTACTCGTGCAGGTCGTGACTTTTTTGGTGGTGAAGTGTCTGGCGGTCAAGGCTTCTATAGTGTGACCACTAACAAGAACTTGTCGGCTCTAGAGAAGAAAGCCATCCAAGAGTTGTATGACCTGAACGTCATCCCTCCTGCCGCTACCGAGGTGGGTGACATCGAGACTATGACGGGGCTAAAAGCCTCGACTCCCATGGAGCGCACGGGCAAGAAGATCAACTTCTTGGTTGGTTACTTGTTCCAAAATGCCGAGCGCTTTAACCGGGAAGTTACTGCTCTGGCTGCGTTCCGTCTTGAGTACAACCGCTCTAAGAACTATGACAAGGCAATGCAGGCGGCTAACGATGCCGTTGTTGAGACTCAGGGTGACTACTCTGACTTGAATGCGCCTCGGGTGTTCAAGCGCCCTGTTGCCAAAGTGCTGCTGATGTTTAAGAAGTTCCTCCAGATGATGCTGTATCTCTACGCCCGCAACGCACAGATATACATGCAGAAGAACAAGTTCTCTGATGAGGAGCGCAGGATTGCCCGTAACCGACTCGCTGGTCTGCTTGGCACTTCGGCGATGATGTCGGGCGTTGTTGGCATGCCGTTCTTCTGGATGGTTGAATTTATAATGAACAATGTATTCGATGACGAAGACGACCCCTACTACGACTTTGTCACTAGCCTGCGTGAGACGATGCCTGAGTTTATAACGGCGGGAATTCCCGGTGCTTTGACGGGGGCCAACATTGCTTCTAGAACTGGTTTCAGAGATATGCCGCTCCTTGGCTTCTTCCCCGGCGTTGGTGCGGGGGCTTCTCGTTCAGAAGATAGTGAAGGCGCAATCATGGATGCGCTCAAGGCCGCTACTGGTCCAGTAGGATCTATGTTCCTTAATGTCGCCAAAGGTTCAGATCAGATCAACGACGGTCAAGTGTATCGAGGCATTGAGACTATGCTCCCCTCGGTCATCAAGAACTTTATGAAGTCCTACCGATTTGTAGACGAGGGTGCCCGCACCCTGCGTGGCGACCCAATTATGGAAGAAGTATCTGGGTATGACGCTGCACTCCAAGCCTTTGGTTTTGCCCCGCTAGAAGTAGCGACCAAGCAAGAAAAAGCCAATGCGGTTATGAAGATTCAGACCGAAGCCCAGCGCTCTAAACAGAAGGTCTACATGCTGGTCAACTTGGCTGTTAGTAGCGGGGATGAAGAGGGGTATGACGACGCTCTTAAATTGGTTGCCAAGCACAACGCTAAGTACCCCGGCATGGAGATAACTGACGACCAACTCACTCGGTCGATCGAGAACTTTGCTAAACGCTCGTCTGAAATGATTGATGGGGTGTATGTCGAGAAGAGCCTGCGCCCATTCTTAGCCCCAATGGTGGAGTGAAAAAAACCCCCGGTGGTTAGCCGGGGGCACCCCATGTAAGAGAGTAAACACCATGAGAAATGCAAGGAGAAGCATGACTCAGGGAAAATACTAACCCAAGGTGTTTACAAAGTCCATATCCTCACCCCCAAGACCCCATCCTCAATCCGAACACGTAGTACAAATTGTTGTATCCCATGGTATTTAAGTTCGGTTTCTAGGGCATTTTTACCAAAATCAGTATCAAGGCACGGTACAAACACAGACTGTGGGGGTTTGCGTAGGGCTTCCCAATCTAATTCGTAACTAGCCCCATCAAGAATCAGAACGTCCATCGAGTCTTATTTGAGGTTGCCACCCGACTTGATGAGATCCCCACTGTAAACATACGTCCCAACATGACTTAGTTTGACAAACGGGTTGGCGTAAATCTTCCCGCCGTGGTTCTTCCACAGATCACAGAAGTGGTAGTCTTCGGACAGCAAAGCACCCGTACTATCAATACTTGTTGCAAAGAACTCATGGGTCAGGGGCTTTAAGTATTCACCGTCCTTGTCCTTGACTGTAGAGGTGCGGTAGGTAGGCACATGGTCTTTTAGAATCTCAAACACCCGACGCTTGATAAGCATGAACCCCGTGCCACCATGACGCACTTCGATCACCCCGTCTTGGTCACTCTCGGCAACTACTTGTCCGTGGTTGAAGTTCATCACGTATGCACCAGCGTAGTCTTGGAGGTTCTCTTGTCCTTCTTTAGCCGCTTGGTTTACACGATCCCAATCAATCTCTTTCTTGGGGTAAATGCCGCACACAACGTCTTTGTCAGCCGCCATCAGAGACGCTACATCTTGCCCACTAAACTGAATGTCGGCATCGATGAACATCAGGTAGTCTAAGCCCTTCTCTAGGAACAATCTAGCCAACTCGTTTCTAGCCCGTGTGATAAGGCTTTCGTTGATGAGGTATCCGTAGTAGAGCGGGACACGCACTTCCTGCATCCTCTTGGACAATGACAAGATGCCGTTTAGGTAATGACCCGTACACATCCCACCATACATCGGGGTTGCCACCATTATCGTAGGGCGTTTCTGTTCTTCTGCAACTTCTTTTAGATCACTCATTTTTAGTCCTTCATTTTCTTAACAGCAAGTTGATAGCCTACATACACGACTTTTAGTCTGTCGTGATAGATGTTAGTGAACATGTCGATAGCAATCTTGGGTTTGTGCAGTACGGGATAGTCTATACCCCACGAGTAATCATCAAACACCATTACGCCACCGACCTTGAGCACCTGCCAAGCCATGCAGGCATCAGCGAGTACGTCCGGTGCTTGATGTGACCCGTCAATATAAATCAGATCCATCATCTCTATGGGTGATGGCGTGTTCCAAATAATATGTGCCAACCCTTTGCTAGATGTTTGTTTATAGACGTTAATTTTTTTACTTAAGTCCTTAGCCTGCACCTTACGCATGTTCTCAAGAAACCTTTGCTTCACCGCATACATATCCTCGACTGTGTGTTCTTCGCCACCCTTCCACGTGTCGATACAGTTGATGATGCCACCTGACTCAAGACCGTTCTCCACTAGCCACACAGTACTGCGTCCCTCAAAGCAACCGATCTCAAGAAAGCGTCTCTTGGCTGGCAGCGTTTTAAATATTTCTCTAAAGAGCGGAGGCCCCCACTTCCACCAGTCGTGGGTAAACTCGTAGGTCTCGCTCGGGTTGATGTCCTCGGCGTTCATAGCAGTGCTTCTCCTAGTTTGTTCATGGCGTTTATTTGTTCTTCTTTCGCAAACTTCTTCATATATTCAACGACTAGTTTACGTTCCTGAGGTGTTTTGAAGGGCCAGTCCCATCGCTCCCACGTCATGCCTGAGGGGTGCAGACCCTTATTGGTTTTTGATTTCTCCACTGTAGGCTCCTTCTCGTAGTCCTAGATCTAAAGATAACGCTTGCACTTCACTAAGCAACCGCTTGTTGTTATCCTGTAGAAACTCAACCATGTATTGCTTACCCTCTAGTTCTTTCGCCGCCATATCCATGATGGCTTGTGCCTCGTTGAGATCAAAGGCTGGTTGACGCAGTTTTTCTATGAGTTCTTCTATTTTCATGGCTAGTCCTTTACTTTATAAAATTTTGTTCTGCCTATGTTGACTACATCCAAAACATTTTTATCAGAAAGTTCTTTTAGTATGCGTCCCACATGCCCCTTGCTCACGATGAACCTCTTTGCTAACGTGGCTGCTTGCACCGGAGTTTTGTGTTTGACAAGGTAGTCCCAAATTTTTTGTTCAATGGAGGCCATTTCTCCACCTTTTATCGACGGCGTTCTTTAGGTTGAACGGGTTGTTGAAGAAGCTGCTAATCTCTGACAACTCGTACATGGGCGTGGTGCTTTCAGGAAGTGCCTCAAGTTTAAAAAGCACTATCGGGTTGACATCTGACATGTAGATTTTGATGTTGGTAGAGGCAATCTTGCCTATCTCCCGTATGGCACGCTCTTTTGATAATTTAGTTACCCTATGTCGTATTGAGTTTTGCGACCCTTCAATGGCTTTAAAAAGATCTTTGGAGGTAAACTTGTACCGACCGTTGGGTAGTTTCTCGATCATTTCAATACTTCCGGAGGTGCAACCTTGCCAGCCCATACGTTGGCGCAGGTCAGTTCAAGTTCTAGGGATGGACGGGGTGAGACTCGTAGGGCTTCTTTCTTTCCTGCTTCAAAGACTTCTACCATGTGCATAGCTTTAACACGGGACCCATGCTGTACACCGATCAAGAATATGGCTACAACAAGGACCACCATTCCTGATGCCACTGTTGCTAAAATGATTCTATCTTTCATGTGTTCTTCTCCCTCAAAATGTCTTCGGCAAAAAGCATCCCGTTATAAAACTCCTCGGTAACTAAACCCAAGCCGGGTATCTCGCCATCCAGCCCTTTCCACTCATGTTCACGTTTTGCCGTTTCATCGACACGTTCTTGCGATATGTTTACAGCATCGACAGGTTGCGCTAGTGCTTGGCGTAGTGTTTTTATTTGAGGTATGCAGTCTTTTCTTACCAACGTAGCCAACTCATTTGAGTGCTTGCTTAAGTTGTCTTTTTTAACCTCCCCGCATCCCTCGTATATTTTTTCAAAAGCCTCCAACGCCATCTCTGCCGCTTTGCGTAGGTCAGTCATGTGTTCTCCTTTACAGCAGTCTTGCTTTCAACATCTGATCTGCTATTTCGTAAGACTCAACACACAACAACTCGGCCCAAGTAAAAGGTTTAGGTGGTTCTTTGAGGCCATTTCTAAGACTCATCTCCGTGTTTACTCCACCGTAAACAGCACTTACATAAGAGTGTTCATCATCTTCGGGCAAAGTAGCGCTTGCTTGAATCATTGCTTGAAGCGCTTTTGCCGCAAAATAATCCCGCAGGGTCATTTCATTAATTTCTTTCATTTTTCATCTCCTTCTAGTTCAATAATTTTGTCAAGGTAGTGCCGTGCTTTCTTGATGTCTTGAATGCCGCCCTTGCCATCAACCCCCTTGGTATTGACTCGTGCGAGGTAGGCAATAGCCGACCCCAACAGGAACCCACGGAATTGATTCGGAGATAGCCATGCCTCCATGGCATCCCAAGGCTGAACCTTCATAGCCTTGTAGTGGTCTCCTCCGACTTGTTCTTCATTAGCGTTCATTTACTCTCTCCTTCTGTGCTGATCACGTCGATGAAATGCCCTTTACTGGAGTCCAACACCGCACAGTACGACGGTGGTGTCGGGATGTCTGTGCCTTTACCAAGCCTCTTTTTTTCTGCCTTCAAGAAAATACCCTTCTGCTTCAACTCTGATACCAACTCTTTGTAGTACAACTGCCTCTGTGCACACCAATTACGCAAGTCCTCGATTGGGATGAAGATCAACTTGGTATCAGGCTCGTACCGAATCCTCAACTCGTTGCGTGGCTCCCGTATTGCAGGTCCACCCATACCAAGCCGCTTGTCTACCTCATCATTAATGATCAAGATATTGTTGATGTGGTTGCGTATGTAGTCACCCAGCACCATGTCATGGTCGACCTTTAGGCTTTCAACATCAGCCCTTGAGTACGTAACCATATCAACCGCCCAGCGATAGATGCGCTTGAGGTTGTAGTCATGTAGCCCCAACTGTTTAGCAAAATACCCCCCCGTAAGGATGCTTGCTACCCCCGCCGACCAATACCGCTCTTTATTGGTTGCACATATCTCGTTATCGAATTGTTGCTGTGTCTTCTCCATAAACTCTAAAACTTCGGGCAAATGCGAGGCGACCCAGCGTATGTAAATCTCACCTGCAATGCCGTAGTTGTCGAACATCAGGGAGAAAATTTCATCAGCCTGCCCCTTGTCCATCGAGTGATTAGCAAACGTCTTAATCTCAAACACTCTCATCAACTCACCCTCAGGCATCGACTTGATCTGTTGCATCTTCTCGTAGAAGGATGCGTTACTACTGGAAAGCATGATCGTGGCCCACTCGGCTGAATTAAGGCGTTCGGCATTGACCTGCGACTGCATCCGATTGCGTGGTCTACCTAGTGTGATGGCATAAGCGAGGTCCGAGAAGTCCTCGGGTTTCATGTTAGTGATCTCGTCAATGGTCACGGGAAGATGAGCCATGACACCAAAACGATGAAGGCGAGAAAGTTTCGTATCTTCTGCATGGAGCATTAACTTATCGGGGTGTCCGTACACACTGTTACACATACGGAGAATTGTTGACTTGCCTGTACCGGATTCTTTAGAGACGTAGTTGACCAGCAGTCCCTTGTGATTCGTAAACTTAAACAACGGCGCACCGAACGCACACAGAGCACCGAACGCATTAGCCTCCATACCATCGGTGGCGTATGTATTAAAGACTTTCTTCCACTGCTCTAGATCACCCCGCTTGCGAAGAAGAGGTGCCGTGTTACGGGTCACGGTAGACGGAGGGCAGAAGTTCATGTTGCCTGCACTGTCAATCTCCCGCTCACCCAAAATAAACTTACTGTCGTCATCGTTCCAACCAAACCTTACGCTTGCTATTTCTGATTGTTGAGTCATCTGCATCTCCTTAGTTGCCCGTGCGATGTAAGACATGATTGCGTCCATGGGCTTACCGGGCAGAGCGACTACACCTTGTTTTGCCAACGCATTGCGACATGCGTCTTTAGATAGCGCTTCGGTCAAAGACATCGTGAACTCCCGAACACCATCTTGAGGCAGGTGCAGTCTCATACTTAGAGACTCACCATCTTCTCCATCAAGCACCCGCTTGACTAAGTACAGGTCATTCTCATACACCAGCGTGGGGTCTTCTTCGTCTCCGAACGCCTCTCGATAGATGCCACCATTCTTGCCTCGGAAGTACGGGTACGGGAGCGACGGAATCTTGAACGTAATCTCTTCTTGAAAGATCTCGCTCTTCTGCTTGACTTCATTGTCTTCCTCGGTTGCCCGTGCGATCTCGGCTCCGATTTGAATCGGTGAGGTAATGTTTCCTCTGTGTATGCACCCTTCACAACCACCAGCACGCAACTTCTCAAAGGTTGCACAGGTGTACGGTCCCTTGATAGTGGCGACCTTGGCTTCAGTTCCGTCGTGGGTATAGTTAGGATGTGCCTTTGAAACCTCGTGTATAGCCTCATCCCCATCGTCGCAGTAAACGGCGATAGAAAGTACTGCTCTCCACAACGGTTCCTCCAGCGTGGCTTGGTTCTCGATCATGTGTTTGATCTGAGGACAGCCTTTATCTTCTTCGATGCGTCTTTGTATTGTGGAAAACTTGTTGATGTAATTGCCCATCAGTGCCTTGGTCACGGCATCCATTGGGCGGCGTACTTTTTTAGGGGCGGGGAGGATTTCGCCAATCCGAGACTTCAAGTCCTCAAAGCGACGTGCCTTACCCTCCACGATGATCTCAACGGGGCGACCTTCACCACTCTTATAGTTAGTAGTGCCGGGGATTCTGAGAATCCTAGCAGCATCGGCAGTCACCGCAGAGTCAGCCTTAAGGTCGTGCCTAACGCAAAGCGCCTTCAAAGACTCGGCAACGCCACTCCACTGCTCAATCGTGACGGCTTCATCTAGAGGCCAGTAGACATGCACTCCACTACCCGACCCCACAATCGTGGGTTTAGGTAGTCCGACTTCCTTGCAAAACCTGCCGAGGTCTGCGATAGCCTCGTTCTTATCTTCGTATGGTTTGCCTTCACCACAATCGAGGTCAAGCCAAAGGGCTTTAACGTGAGTAGCATTTGCACGAGTTCTCTCGTTGGGAGTGCCAAACTTAGCCAGCCCGAAGAAGATGTCACGCTCTTTCTCGACAAGACTTTGTACAGTAGTCTCTACCTCATCGAGCGTTTCGACAAATATCTGTTCACGCAGTTTGCCTTTCGACATTCCGACGATGGCGTAATGCCCCCCATCGGCTGTAACTGCCTGTAGAAATTCTCGGTTCATGTCACGTCACTTATAAGATTTTTTGCGAAGTTTTTCGATTGCTTCTTTAATCTTGGTTAAGTAACGTTCCTGAGGTCGAGTTTCGTTTAAGAACCAATGGTAGACAGTTTGCCGTGTGACGCCGAAGAACTCCGCCACATGAGAGACAGGAATCTCACGTTCTGCACAAATCAAGCCCAACTGCACCCATGGCAAGGACGTGTCTTGTTCCTTAATACGGTCTACCAACCGTTTTGTGTATCCGATTTCCATAGTCATCTGCGGGGGCGAACCCCCGCACCCAAAGTAGATTAGTCATCTGCCCATTCAGACAGTACGGCGTCCAAGTCTTTCTTCTCCTCCGATACAACAGGCTTATCGGACTTGCGCTTGGTTGGTTCTGCTACTTCTGCCTTGGGTTCAGACTTAACTTCGGCCTTGGCTTTGGGTGCAGGTGCCGCTTCTTCAACTTTATCTACTTGTGCAACAGTCATCGTGATCGCTTGGATAGCGGGGGGCGACTTACCCTGCGAGATCGCATGATCGATCTCTTTCTCATCCAGCCAACGGATTGGCTTGAATGTGAGGCGGGGAGTAGCCGACTTAGTATCGAACCGAGCCTCGGTCACAACAGCAGTGATCGGAGTGCGTTGTGCCTTGAGGTACTTGGCATACGCTTGCATCGGCATGCGGTCGTTCTCGGGCTTACCAAAGATTGACTGCGATGGAAGAGTCAACTGATAGACATCTCCGTTAATGTCGTTCTCAAGCACGATAGCAAGACGCTGAGAGAATCGGCATGCACGAGAGTCACCTTGTCCCGAACCCTTGATGTTCTGAGGGCAGTCAGCACAAGCCGACGCCTGTGGGTTAGCCGCATCAGATGCAGGTGCCACACCATCAGAAGACCAGCAGTCGGGAGCGGTAGTCTTGCCCTCTTCGTATGTACCCTCGTAAAAAGTACGAGAGATGTTCGGGGCGGCATTGACTACCACCATGTTGAGGGAGCGATCTTCACGCACCGCAATCTCTTGACCCCCATCCATCAGACGGAACACACCGCCACGGATAGAAATACGTTTTGTACCACCACCGCCAGCCAACGAGGAAGTCAGGTCATCGAGTTGACGAGCCTTGATGTGGGCAGGTACGGCGTCTTTGAATAGAGTGATTTCACTCATTTAGATCTCCTTACGGTTATAGAGTAAGAGTTTGTGACGTTCAAACCTTTGGGCACTAGCGTGGGATGTTCCTCCAGCCATTGCTTAAGGTTGGTTTGATTGATGCGCTTGAACAAGATGCCATACAACTTATGCTCATCAATATACTCATACAACGAATCCCAATCGTTGGTCGAGTATTCGGTTTTGACGGAACGAATGACTGTCCCGTGCTTAGTCTTAATGTTTTGTGCGCCGATTTCTTTGCACCGCTCCAACAAGTGCGACTCGATCGTCCGTAGTTGCCCTTCTAGTTCTTCTTCCCTAGTGGCAAACACCGCTTGTTCTTCACGCAAACGGTCCCTGATCTTGATGTATATCTTGACCATCCTGTCGACGTTCGTCTCGTCGGAACCCGCTTCGGCACGCGGTTCCTGCTCTGCTACTTCGCTCATGGTGTACTCCTTTCTGTTCTTATGGTTCTTATAGTAGTGTCTAAATTATACATTGTCAAGTAGTTAATTCTTGGTACAGCAATATTATTTGGCTATGAACATCGAGTTTCGATTGAAGCATCTTATAGATGCGCTTCTCTGCGTTGGACCCTTGTAGGTGCGTGACGGTCACAGGGTTGTGTTGCCCTTGGCGGTGTGCTCTGGCATTGGCTTGAAGATACGTCTCTAAACTTGTTGTAGGACCAAACCATATGATGCTGCTGGCAGCAGTCAAAGTGACACCATGCGATGCCGCTTGTGGTTGTATGACCAGCACCTTGGGAGCCGCCTCCGACTGGAAACGCCTGAAGATGTCGGTGCGTTCTTTTGCGCTGACCGCTCCGTTTATGATTTCGTTGGTGTAGCCCTTGCGTGTTAAGTAATCCGAAACCACGTTGATTGCGTGTTTGAACGGCACGAAAATTAGGGTCTTGTGACTGGTTTCAGATAAGACATCCTCCATCTCCGACAACCTGTTGCTACAGTCAAACTCAACAACCTCTCCCGAGTCTGAGTAAACCGCACCCGCAGAGATTTGTAGGAGTTTGTTTAGTACTGCCGCCGCATTGACCCCCGACACTTCCTCACCCGCCGCCACCATCAGTGCTTGTTGTTTCATCTGCATGTAGTAGCGTTCTTGTTGTTTAGTCAGAGGCACTTCTCGTGTCTCGTATGTTATCTCCGGTAGATCAAGACACTCACGCTTGGTGAAACGTATTGCGGGTTGCAGAGCGTCGTGAACTGTTTGGCTTGCGTTGTCCTTGGGTACCCACCGGAACTGAGAAACTTTCCACATGACCTTGTCTCTCCACGAGCCAACAAACTTAGGCACTCGGTCAGGGCATACGAGCCGTGCCAGCCCATAGGCATCCTCGGGTGATTGCGATGCGGGTGTGCCAGTCAACATCCACAGCCAGCGTTGGGATGTGACTAGTTTGTTCATGACCTTGAACCGCCGAGTGCTTATGTTTTTGTATGCGTTGGCTTCATCAATCACTATGAGATCGAAGTCGTTTGCGTTGATCTCATCAGCCACAATCTCTACACCATCAAAGTTGATGATTACAAACTCAGCGTGTCCACTAATTATTTTTTTGCGCTTCTCGGGAGTGCCATACGCAACATCAGACGATCGGTGCATAGCGAACTTAAACAAGTCGTCTTGCCATGCAGACTGCATGATCGAGAGAGGGCACACCACAAGCACCCTGCGTATAAAGCCAAGGTTCATCAGGTAGTCTGCCGCCCATATCACTGAAGCGGTCTTACCCGTACCCTGCTCGTTGAAGCAGAACGCTCTGCGATGAAGCGTTAGGAATGAAGCAGTTGTGATTTGGTGTTTGAATGGCTTGAACAAGCCTTTGAATTCGTAGTTGGCTACGATGGGTGATGGGACGTTCTTGATGCCTAGATTCTTTAGAACCTGTGCTTCTTCTAGTCCCCAATAGACTGCGACCTTGTGGATGCCATCCGTCTCCCCAAGTTGTTTACTCTTAGGAATGATCGCAGTGACCCGTTCGGGTCGTTTGAGATTGAGCATTAGTACTTTGTTGTTGACTATTTCCATGGTGCCTACAGATGCGTTTATAGGCGAATGTGGAATTCCACTTCGCCGTTGGGGTACTACTCAACAAATAAACTACAGGGCAAACGCCCTTACTTCATCGAACTATCTTTGTTGCGCTTGAAACTTCTGTTCTTCGATGGGGATTGTATGCGATACCCATCCTTGTTGCTACCCCCTTTTGATAGGGGTTTTACATGAGAGACATCCTTGCCCTCACGCTTGTCTGCCTTACCATTTCCGTTCTCATCCTTGCTCTTCTTATCAATAGCACGCCTTGCACGCTGTCGCTCCATGCGATTGTCATGCTCTTCCCGAGCCAGTTGTTGCTGGTACTCTTTCTTATAGGGGCGAGGCTTGTTGGTGTAGGGCATAAGTATGTCGAGTGGAACCGAGTTCCGTTCGATTATCCATTCTTCCCGTTATGAACGCAAGACCGCACTGCACAATAATTTCGGCAGGTAAAGTTGGGTTTGGGGTTCCAAATATCCTTCTCGTAAGCACCCTCCATAGGGGTGTAGAGAAAGAGGGCGTCCCGCAGTAGCCCCAAGAAGTCTCCCCGTGTGTACTCCTTACGGACAAAGTCTCCGCTTACCACAAACATCAGCGCCCCCTTGATGCGCTCGACCTCGGGGAAGTGGGCAAAGGTTGCCATGGCTAGGAAGTCTAACTGCTTGGTATCTGCAAACTTAGCGTTACGCCCTGTCTTGTAATCTATTATGTGCACCTTGTCGCCGTTGATGATCATCAGGTCTGCGATGCCACGCCACCACACGTTCTTGTCAAAGAAGCCGCAGGGCTTGCCCCCGTCGGTGACACCCATCTTATGTTCGCAGAGTTTGTCACCTTCGATTGCATTAAGTTTTTCTAGGTAGGGGAGTATGAACAGGAACTGTTCAGGGAGAGGGGTGCCATCCCGAACGAACTCCTCAGCGGCTTTATGTAACTGTTCGCCGTAAAGAAGTTGTTCGGTCTTGGGTTCAACAACATCTTTCACTACCCGTAGGTGATGATACTTCTTGGGACATTGGTGAAAGAGGGTAATGCTTGAGTATGACCAAGCGGGGAGTTTCATTGTTCTCGTTGTGCCTTGATTGCCTGTAGTAAGAGTCTGCTTTCTACCATTAGTTTCTCAGCCAACGCAATTGCTGTTTCTATCTCTCGGTCGTTTGCGTTCTCGTAGATTTCTCGTAACAACCGCTTAACCTCAAGATAGTAGGGGGAATAATCTACATACATAACTTTTTCCTATCAATTAACAAGAGCCATAGTTTGGTCCGATGCCCACCTCACAGTTAAGAGGCACGCCAGTAGCCCACTCAGGAACCCACCGCATGCACTCCTCAACATAGTCACGGGCAAGAGGTGCTTCCCCAATCGGGGCAATACAGGCAATCGCATCATGCACAGTCAACACTACCCGATACCGCTCGGCAATCTTCAGCATCTGCTGACCGATGACAATTCTAGCCAATGCTTGCACCACATTCTCTACAACCTTCCCACCATAAATCTTGACCCACTCGTTCTTCCGAGCCTCGTACTCGTACTGTCCGTTGTGATCAGCCCTCAAGTTGTTGTACTTAACATGCAGACCCGAGGGGAGCCGGATACCCATAGAGCCTTCGACGAACAGTGCTTCATGCTGACCGAGCCACATTCGCTTGTTGTGTAGGATAGCCGGTAGGGTGTTCTGAGCGTCATACCATAACTTCTTGATCTTAAAGTTCTTCTCCCGATACACATGGATGATGCGTTCAGCCTCGTGCTTCTCCAAGTCTATCTTCTGTAGAGCCAGCATCCCCTTGAACTTATCTGCACCCATGCCGTAGCCACAACCTAGTACTACAGTCTTGCCGATGAACCGCTCGTCTTTGGTGATGTCGTCTTCGGGTTTGTTGTAGATGGCAGATGCCATAATTCTATAAACATCTTGCCCTGTTGCGAATGCTTCCACGATGTCCTGCTGACCCGCTAACCATGCAAGCATCCGAGTCTCGATCTGTGCTGAGTCCGAGTCGATAATCACATGTCCTTCGGGCGCACATATAGAGTCCTTGAGAGCAGATGAGCCTGTGCGTGATGGCAAATTCTGTAGGTTGAGAGAGTCGGCACCACCCCACCGACCTGTGTGTGCGGCATAGTATTTGAGTGGTACGGGCATTGCGCCTCGACTACCGATGCCAATAAATCTCTCTGTGCGTGTTTCCTCTAGCGTAGACTTCACCCCGAGCCGAGCCGCCACCGCAGTCTGAACAGCCACATCCTCGTGGTCTTGCAACGCTAAAAACTCTTTGTCTGTCTTAGCAAACGCCAACGCTTCTTTGCCTGTGGTCGGACTAATCTTAGTAGGCGGGTCAACGCCTCGCTCTTGTAGCCAATCTGCAAACTTGTTGTTAGACATGATGGTCTCTGTGTCAAGCCCAGATGCATCTAATAACTTGTCCTTAAACTCCCTGATGGAAGTTAAATGTTTAGTAAGGAGGTCAACATCTACCTTGAGAACAGGTTCTGCGAACATCCGTATGGTGAGGTCGATCAACTTCAACTCCATGCGGGGGAAGCCAACCAGCATCTTGCGGAACAGTGCGTAGGTCAACTCCACATCGTTGAGACAGTATCCTGCGTACTTGTTGAGAGAATAAGTGTCGAAGTCTTTGCGCCGCATGCCGATTGCATGCACAACCTCATCGCCCTTCACACCAACGCCATAGTGCTCAGAAAGTTTCGCCAATGACTTTGACTGTGTTGCGGGTAAGAGTGCTTGACCCATAGACATGGTATCAACCCAACCCAAGGGCACAATGTTAAACCGCCATACAAGAATAGCGGCATCAAACATGGTGTTGTGTGCGAGGACTAGTGACGATCCCCAATCAAACTGAGATAGCCATTCTGCAGTCTCTTGATGCGTACCGCTAAACCACTTAGGCACACCACCATTTACTTTTACTGCCACACCGATTACTTCAAACAACTCTGACCGAACATACTCCTCGGTCGTGATCTTGCTTAGGGAAAAGTCTTTGTCATAGTAAGTCTCAAAGTCAATCGTCAACAATTGTGTTGATGACATGGTTTAACTCCTCTAAATTTTCTGCATGGATAACAACGGCGATACCCCCTTGGTCTTTAATGCGTGCCAAGTTCTTTAATTGCAATGCCGTGGGTTGGTCTTTCGGCGTAGCCTTGCACTCGATACCGATGAACCGCCCCCGAACACACGCAATGATGTCGGGTATTCCACTAGACCCGTAGCCAGTAGCCACAGGGTAAAACCAATACACACCAAAACTGTCTAGCAGTTTAGTTACTTTCTGCTTTACTTTTTTCTCCGGTGTCATTTGTGCCTTTCAGGTGTTGCAACTCTTGACCATACAAGAAATAAGAGTTCGCTTCAACTTTGACCCCGATGTCTTCTAGGACTTCGTTGTGTGGTGCGATACGCAACAGAGCGACTTTCTGCTGGATGTACTCAGGCATTGCCTCAAACGAATCATAGTTCTCCACCAAATTGCGTGAAGAGCCATCATCATAGGTTTTGGAATTGTAGATGTTGATAATCCACTTCTCACCCACTTGGAATGCAATCACTTGCACGGCGGCGCCTTTCTGTTTATGGTCGGCATTCTTATCAATCCAAGCATACTTCGCTTTAGCCTCTCTGTAGGCAATGATGCTTTGCCTCTGCTCATCTGTCCAACCTTCATCGGTTTCACTCATAACTTTTTGTGTCATCAACCCAAAACAACGATCGATCACCGTCCGATACGCTTCTTTCATTGCATTCTCCGCTTTCCAGCACGACTCCCGCAAACGATTTCTACCTTCATGCAACAACTCGTCTGAGCGCTCTTGCAGAGAAAACGGACGGCAGTACTGATCAATCAGTTTGGTGATCAACTTGTCCTTGATCGTGCTCTTTGAGTCTCGTGGGCTACGCTCGTTTTTGATAAGGTGAGAAGTCACAATAAACTTGTGGTCTTCAAGCGCACCGTCTGTTTCTGTCACTTCTAGTACTCCAAAGCGTTTGGGAGACATACCCGTCTTCAACTCTAGGTAGATGATAAATTCCTTTCTCTCACCGTACACACTGCACAGGCGTGTCTTGTGCCGAGAGACAATGACATCTGCGTACCGCTTGTTGAGGCGATCAACAGCGATTTGAAGTTTGGGGTGAAGTTTGATGTCGACTTTGACTTCGTTGATTACATTTTCCATGGTGTTTCCTTTCTTATTTAACGATGGTTGAGTTTGGTACAGCACGCATCTCCATTACTGCTTCACTGAACAACGACTTGATTAGATTAGTAAACGCTCCGTTAATCCTCTCGGTGCTGAGACGATTGACATACCCCGCTCCACGCTCCCAACAAGACACTGAATAAATTCTTGCCATGTTCGTGTAGCACACTTGGAACGCTTCCTCATTACCCTCCATTTCTTTGCCCCGCAACTGCATGAACAGAGTTTCAAAGTCGACGGTGTGCATTGTGGGTCTCATGTCGTCTTGAATACCACCTGCCAACTTGTTCATGGTATGCACATACTCCGAGAACGCCGCATACTGCTTCCTAATGTCTGTCAAGGGCTTACGCCTTACATACGGCTTGGTCTCTACTTCTGTCTTGCCGACATAAGTTTTCCCGTCGAAGTGCAAGATCAATGGCTCGCCCCTTTTAACGATGTAGTTAGTCTTTGATTCAAGAGTGCAAACAGTCACATAGAACTTATGACCATTGGCGTATTTAATCCTGAACTCACCCCGAAACAACGCACCAAGAATCTGCCGATTGCCTAGCGCCCATCCGCCATGCAGTATCTCGATTCGATTGTCGGGAAAGAACCTAACAACAGGGTCGTTGTGGTATGTGCCTACCTCAATAACTCCGTCGGATTCTCGTTCTCGTATCCACCTAGCCCACCAATATCGCCTACCACCGAGAGGGCGAACATTGTGTGTGTTGTTAGAACTCTTTATGGGCTTAGTGTTCTGCACATACTCAAGTGCTTCTGCGTATGTACGCAATGGTCTGACATCATGTACTAACATGTGTATCTCCTCCAATAAAGTGGGTTGATTTAAAAACTCATACGCTTAAGAATGTCGTCGACCTGAGTCTTAACATCTTTGCGAATGTCTGCGCTCTCACGCAACTCTTGAGCTGACACACCAAACAAAGCCTGCTCCAACTGCTTGCGAGACTTCTCTAGTTCGGGGTCGTTCGTGATGTTCATACACTTGAGCATGTCAACAAGTTCAAGGGCGTTCTCCACCAAAGAGTCACGGAAAATCTTCTTGTCCTCTGCACCGAAGTCAAGACGCTCACTCATGCGAGACACGCAGTCATGTAAGCGACCCCAAGCATCTTGCATCGCAGTCTTTACTCGAAGATCAAACTGAGACTCATACTTGCCAATCAATTCCTGCATACCCTCGTTGCCAATGTCAATACGGAAGTCACCCGACTGTGGTACAGGCATGAAGTCGTACTTGTAGTAGAACTTGTGTGCCACCACATCAGGGTTGGGGTAGTCCTCACGATCAAACAACTCACCGAGAGTAAACGCCGCCGCACTTACCATGGCGTTGTAATTCTCCAAGAACTTGTCCTTGAGCGTGTGAAACTGCTCGTCGAACTCACGCATCTTGGTGTTGTACTCCATGAACCGACCCATCACCAGCAGACGAGTGCCTGAGTCTGACCACGGCAAGGTGTTGTTGTAGTGATAGGTGCGTACCTGAGTGACGAACTTCTGCAACTCCTCAAGCGTGGAGTTACCAGCGAACAACTTCTTGTGGAAGTTACCCGCCCGTGCCTTGGTGCCTTTGGCTTGATCGATCTCCTCGGACACTCGCTTGTCGTTCTTGCGTGCAGTCCATATCGCAATGTTGAGATCAACAAGTACTGCGCTGGATGCAATGTTTGTGACTTCTTGGTTCATGATGTTTCCTTTCTTTGAGCGGAACTCGGTTCCGTTGGACTACTTAATGTAGACAACCTGACCATGCGTAGGCATGGCTTGGCTATCCCCGACGACAACCCACAACACAGGCGAAGAGATGTTAGTAACATCTCCCCAACTTGGCACATATCCGTCCGTCAATACGACAATGGCATCGGGCGGTATGCTTGACTGCTCTTCTCTCAAATAGTCAAACACACAGGCAGGGTCTGTGCCGCCCCCACCTCGGAACACACCAACATCTACCATCGTTTCACCGCTATCACGCTCAAAGCGTTTGTGCGTTTCCACTTTGGTATCCCACGCCAGCACATCAAGAATCTCGGGGTTGACCTCCAGCCTGATCGACTCCAACTCGGAGAAGAACTGATCTTGCAACTCCGAATTGACTGACCCCGATACATCCACGCCACCCACGATGCGACTTGTAGTCTCGCTGTAAGAACTAGGCATGTATATGCCAAGCGGTTGCATGCGTTTGTTGGGGCGAGAGTATGTAGACAAGTCCTTGCCAGCGACAGATGACTTGATGAAGTCACGCATCACCTGCTTCCAGTCAACATACGGCTCAAGCAACTCACTCAGACCCAACTCATCATTACCACCACCGAGTCCATACTTTTTGCACATTTCTTTAGATAGCATCTGACCCTGACGAATCGCTTGGTCTATCTGATTCTTCAGCGCATCTACCTCCTGTGCAGACAACTTTTGTGGCGACTTGTAGTCGTG
>Ga0194118_10001831_pt1 | contig 28750 bp, 25 predicted proteins | sample TA2MahsurfametaG_2_FD_148662 | JGI IMG/M metagenome (GOLD analysis project Ga0194118, IMG submission 148662) | Freshwater microbial communities from Lake Tanganyika, Tanzania - TA2015013 Mahale N5 surface | ecosystem: Environmental > Aquatic > Freshwater > Lake | place: Tanzania: Lake...
CACCATCCCAGCGTGTTGTGGCACAGGCATTGGCCAGAGTGTGGCTGCCCACGGTATCCACCACTGCCGCCCACCGCTCTTTGCTCAAGGGCTTGCCGGGGCTTGATAATTCATTGCGGTCCATGATGGTGGTGGCGCCAAGTGACTTTAGATAGTCGGATTCAGACAGCCGGCCCGTGGATGCAACCACCTGGTAGCCAAGCTTGGCCAGCACTGCGACAGCAATTGACCCCACGCCACCCGCAGCGCCAGTGACCAGCACCTCGCCGTCTTGGGGTTTGACGCCATGCTTTTCAATCGCCAATACACACAGCATGGCGGTGTAGCCGGCAGTTCCGATCGCCATGGTCTGTTTTAACGACAGCCCTGCGGGCTTTGCCACCAGCCAGTCGCCTTTGACCTTGGCATATTGGGCAAGGCCTCCGGGATGTGTCTCGCCCACGCCCCAGCCGGTGAGCACCGCTGCATCTCCTGCTTTAAAAAGCGGATGGCCACTGGTCTCGACGGTGCCCGAAAAATCAATACCGGGCGACATCGGAAACTTACGCAGAATCGGTGAGCGGCCGGTGATGGCCAGCCCATCTTTGAAATTGATGGTGGAGTAGTCCACCTTGACCAACACATCCTGATCGCCCGTGCTGACCAGCGCCTCTTCGCCAACAGTCTCAATGGTCGCGGTATAAGCGGACTCGGTTTTATTGCAAATGATTGCCTGAAAGGGCTGCATTTTGGCCTCCTCGGTGGGCTGTCAATGCTACCAAGAGCCTCAGGAAACGCCCAACTGGCTGGCCCGCACCCGAATTGCCTTGCGATCGGCAGCCGAGAGCCGATTCAGATTCCTGATCTGCATCACCATACGCGGATTTTTCGCCAGCAGCGCCTCGTGCCGCATCAGAAAATCCCAGTACAGCGTGGTGATGGGGCAGGCATCCTTGCCGGTGGACTTGGCGGGATCGAATCGGCAGCCCTTGCAGTAATTGCTCATGCGATCAATGTATTTGCCGCTCGCGGCATAGGGCTTACTGGCCATCACACCGCCGTCGGCATATTGGCTCATGCCCAGCACATTGGGCAGTTCCACCCACTCCACAGCATCGACATAGACACTGAGGTACCACTCATGGATCGCCTTGGGATGAATGCCCGCCAAGAGGCTGTAGAGTCCCGTGACCATCAGCCTTTGAATATGATGGGCGTAGCCCGTGCGAAGCGTCTGCTGAATCGATTCCCGCAGGCAAGTCATCTCGGTCTCGCCCGTCCAGAAAAAATCAGGCAAGGGCTGACTCGCGGCCAGCATGTTGCGCTCCAAGTAATCCGGCATATTCATCCAATAGATGCCGCGAACATATTCGCGCCATCCCAGAATCTGCCGAATAAACCCCTCAACTGCGGCAAGTGGCGCCAGTTTCTTTTTGTAGGCCTCCTCTGCGGCACTCACGACCTCCTGGGCAGAGAGCAGTTTTAAATTCAGAGCGCTTGCAATATGGGCGTGATAAAGCCATGGCTCACCAGTCCACATAGCATCTTGATAGGCGCCAAAGAGAGCGAGCCGATGCTTGATGAAGTCATCCAAGGCCTGCAGGGCCTGTTTACGGTTTACTGGCCAGCCAAATCCGTCGATCGAGTCCGCAAGGGACCCGGGATGATCGGCAAATTCGGTATTCACCAGTTGAATCACTTCGGAAGTGATTGCATCGGGCTTAAATCGCAGTGGTTTTCGGACTACACCAGGCCCCTCTTTACCGAATGCCCCACGGTTGTCCTGATCGAAGTTCCACTGGCCACCAGCGGGCTTGCCGTCTTGCATCAAGATGCCGGTTTTTTCGCGTAGCTCTCGATACCAATATTCCAGCCGCAGCTGTTTGCGGCTTCTCGCATGCTGCGCAAAATCACGAACCGTTGAAAAAAAGTGCCGATCTTCCCGAATTTCGAGTGGGATCTTGCAAGACTGGGCGGCCTCTTGAAGCTCCTTCAGAACACGCCAGTCACCGGGTGCGGTCATGATGAGCTGAGCGGGCCGATGGGTTTGGATTGCCCGCTTTAACTCTCCGCCAAGGCTTGCCGTATTCTTCGGCTGATTCAGCCTGATGTAGTCGATGGGCCAGCTGCGTGCCTGCAGCTCTTCTGCGAAATGGCGCATCGCCGAGAGAAACAGCGCGATTCGTTGTTTTGAAGACGGCACATGGGTGGATTCGTGTTTGACCTCGGCCATCCAGATGCGGTCTTTTTTGGGATCAAAGCCATCAAGCCCAGCCGCATGCTGATCCAGCTGATCACCCAACACCACCACGAGGTGACGAATCGGGGCTGCGGTCATCCCATCCACCCATCTTGGTCCACGATGGTACGAACGGCAGTCAGCTGGAGCACGCCCGGTGCGAATGCGCCCCCGATGGGATTAAAAATATCAAGATAAAAAAATTCAGTGGGCTCAGCGACTCGATCGCCAATGATTTCTACTGCAATTGCGGCCTGCTGCTCACCAGGGTAGAGATTCAGCCGGCCGCGGGTAGCGATGTAATCGCTGCCGGCCAAGGCGCTGCCATCGCGGGTGGCGTAGTCCACGCTGATAGTGGCATCGGCCTGCTGCCGAGTGCCGTTAAATTGAACTAAAAAATAAGCGAGACTCATTCCGCTGTCGCCTTCGCTGACGATTTTTTGGACCTGGTCTGGCCGGGCAGGCGCATCAAGGTATTGGGCGCGCAGGCTCTGGTCGATCCACTGCTGATAGGCACTCACGCGCTGCCAGGCACCAATCTCACCGAAGCTGCTGTTCATCAACACGGAATCGATATCGGGCCGGATGGCGCCTTTGTTTAGGCTTGTGGTGTAGCTGGCCACGCCCGCAATTTGATTGCCAATGAATGCCGGACCGCCGCTGTCGCCCTGGGCAACGAGGCCCTCGAGCGCGCCTCGGCCGAAGTCGCTTAATCCCAGCAGCCGGCCGAGTGCGTCATTGGTGCTGATGCCGTTGTCGAAATCGGCCACCAGCTGTTTGCCGGCAGCAGGCGTCCATGACATGCCGCCGCCCAATTCTGCTTTGAGTGTGGATGCATCGGCATCGAATTGATTCTCTGCCTTTAACCGAATAGGCGGGCTTGAGTCGCTGCTGGTGATGCCGGTCTGTCCGGTGCCAGTTTTCCCGAACCCGACCAGGGTGAAGGCACGGCCAGTTTCATTGCTGTCGCGATACAGGCCATAACGATCGGCGGCAGTGGGCGCAGGGCTGCTTAGCCAGACCAGGGCAAGGTCGTGATTGCTTTGGCTGTCGTAGCTGGGGTGGGCAAGGATTTTGGCGGAGCTCAGTGATTGCGTGCCGCTGCGGGTCTCGAAGATGACCGTTGCGGTGTTTTGCCTGCCATCAAATAAGTGGGCGGCGGTGAGCACGGCCCGGCCATCAAACAGCAGTGTTCCCGAGGCGGACTGGCCGCTGTAGCTGATGCGAACAACGCCATCGAAGCCCTCGCTGGGATTGGTGCGATAGCGGCTATCGAGGGTGTAGGCGTTGGTGGTAACCATATGATGGTGGAGCCGGCGGGAATCGAACCCGCGTCCGCAAGTCTTCCAAAGACAGTTCTACATACGTAGTCGATTTATTTAATTTAACCGAGCTGCTTAGCCAACCGACAGGCCGGCAACTGGCGATCCGCTTATTTTAGGCATCGGACCCACGGCTTATCCGATGACGATCTGATGTGCATGACACTGCTGCGGGTTGCCCCGCCCGGCCCATCAGAGAGCCGGTGCAGCGCTCGCTAGCACTTAGGCTGCGAGAGCAAAACGTTCGTCGTTTGCGTTTGTTTTTTTCCGAATGGATTTACGAGGGAATCGGTCCTCGGTATGCCCTGCGCTTCTTCACTACCCACGTCGAAACCGGGTCGGCCCCATGTTTCTCTGATCGTTACTGCAACTAGGACGCGAAGTATGCGGTCAAAGTTCCCCGGGGGCAACACTTCGGCCTTGCCAGTGTTGTTTCAGCGAGAACTGGCCGGCGAGAGAAAGCGGGAGAGGTCGCCGGCTTGTTGAATCAGCGCATCGGCGCCCCACTGATGCGGCAACGGCTCTTGCACGTGGTGGCCAAAGTCACACCCGATGGTCCAGGCGCCGGCCGCAAATCCCGACTCAATATCGCGCAGATCGTCGCCCACATAGACCACGGCCTCGGCCGGAAGCCCCAGCCGCTCAATTGCATGGGCCACCGGTGCCGGGTGGGGCTTGGGATGCGGGGTGGTGTCACCACTCACCACGATGGCACAGCGGTCATATAGATTGATGTCACGCAAAAGCGGCTCGGTGAAGCGGGCAATCTTATTGGTGACGATGCCCCAGGCGATGCCGGATGCCTCCAGGTGGTCGACGACTTGATCCATGCCGGGCCACCAAGTGGTCTGACGCGAAAGGCACGTGGCATAGATTTCCATGAAGGCGGCGCGCGCCGGCTCAAATTCCGGGTGATCCATGGTGATGCCCAGGCCGCGGGTGATCATGCCGCGGGCGCCTTGCGATATCCATGGCCGCAGCGCATCGACAGGCATGGGTGCGAGGCCACGCTGCCCGCGAATCACATTGGCGGCATGGGCAAGGTCGGGCGCAGAGTCCAGAAGGGTGCCATCTAAATCAAACAGCATGGCCCGCTGCGGGTGGGTGGACCAGCGTTCGAGCCAGTGGGGCCGGGCGGTGGGCATCAGGGCTTTCGGTAGGCCATCATGTAGTTCACGCTGCTGTCGCGCGTGAGCGAATAGACTTGCGTGATTGGGTTGTAGCTTAAGCCCAGCATGGTGGTGAGTGTTAAGCCCGCGTCGCGGGCCGCATCGGCAAGCTCCGAGGGTTTGATGAATTTTGCGTATTCATGCGTGCCTTTCGGTAAAAGCCGCAGCACATACTCGGCCCCGATGATGGCAAACAAGAAACTTTTGGGATTGCGGTTAATGGTGGAGAAAAACACCCAGCCGCCGGGCTTTACGAGCTGGCTGCAGGCAGCAATGGTTGCGGCAGGCTCAGGCACATGCTCAAGCATCTCCATGCAGGTCACGACATCGAATTGTCCGCCCTCCCGGGCAGCCAGGTCCTCGGCGGAGATGGCCTCGTAGTCGACCTTGACGCCGCTTTCCAGGCCATGCAGCTGGGCAACTTTCAGCGGCTTTTCTGCCAAGTCGATGCCCTTGACGGTGGCGCCGAGCCTGGCCATCGATTCGGCCAGAATCCCGCCGCCGCAGCCCACATCCACCACAGTTTTTCCCTTGAGAGTGGCCAGGCCATCGATCCAATCCAGGCGCAGGGGATTGATCTGATGCAGTGGCTTAAATTCACTGGTGGGGTCCCACCAGCGGGAGGCCAGGGCACTGAATTTCTCTAACTCGGCGTGGTCAACGTTCATGGGCTTGGTTTTTCAAAATAAAAGCCCCAGACAAATCTGCCTAGGGCTTTCTGAGTGCGGCGCGCCGATTTACTTCAGGTTACGGGTGCCGACCACTTCAACTTCAACACGGCGGTTTTTCGAGCGGCCTTCCTTGGTCTTGTTATCGGCTACCGGCGACTTCTCGCCTTTGCCTTCAGTGTAGACACGGTTAGCAGCAACGCCCTTGCTGACCAGATAGGCCTTTACCGCTGCGGCCCGGCGCTCAGAGAGCTTCTGGTTGTAGGCATCAGTGCCGACAGAGTCGGTGTGGCCCACCGCAACGATCACCTCAAGGTTTAAGGCCTTGGCCTGATCGACCAATTTATCCAGCACGGCCTTGCCCTCGGGCTTGACGACCGATTTATCGAAGTCAAACAGCGTGTCGCCACGCAGGCTGACTTTTTCCACGATCGGTCTTGGCGGTGGGGGCGGCGGTTTGACCGCTGGTGCCGGGGGTGGTGGCGGGGGCGGGGCCGCTACGGGTGTTTTCTTGGGCAGCAGATCGGGGTCGCATTCTTCGGTCGCTGATGACGGGGTCCAGTAGCCCGTGCGCACGCAGGAGCCAGCGCCGCTGCGCACGCTGCCGCCTGCGGACTGCACATAGCCATTGGCGGCCACAGGCGCCTGGGCAAAGACCGGGCTGGAAGTTGCCGAGATCGAGAGTGTGAGAGCGGCTGCCGAGAGCAGGCCAGTAAGAGCGCTGATTCGCATTAAAAACTCCTTAAAAGCGGGCCAATTTTTTAGGCTGAACTTATCGCGTTTCGAATCGGATTTTGCCACAGATCGAGAGGATTAAAAAGGTAAAATTGCGTGATGGATTCCTTCGCTAAAGAGACCCTGCCAGTTAGTCTGGAACAGGAAATGCGCCGCTCTTACCTCGATTACGCAATGAGCGTGATTGTGGGCCGAGCCCTCCCCGATGTCCGTGATGGTCTCAAGCCGGTCCATCGGCGTGTGCTCTTCGCCATGCATGAGTTAAATAACGACTGGAACCGGCCGTATAAAAAGTCTGCCCGTATCGTGGGTGATGTCATCGGTAAGTATCACCCCCACGGGGATTCGGCGGTCTACGACACCATCGTGCGCATGGCGCAGGATTTTTCGCTGCGCTACATGCTGGTCGATGGCCAGGGCAATTTCGGCTCGGTCGATGGCGATAACGCCGCCGCGATGCGGTACACCGAAATCCGACTCTCCAAAATCGCCCATGCCTTGCTGGAAGACCTCGATAAAGAAACCGTGGACTTCGGGCCCAACTACGATGGCAGCGAAAAAGAGCCGCTGATCCTGCCGGCCCGCATTCCCAACCTGTTAATTAATGGCTCATCCGGAATCGCGGTGGGCATGGCCACCAATATTCCGCCGCACAACCTGTCTGAGGTGATTGAGGGCTGCCTCAGGGTCTTGGAGAACCCCGAGATCACGGTCGATGAGTTAATCGACATCATTCCTGCGCCGGATTTTCCGACTTCGGGAATCATCTATGGCCTGGCTGGCGTGCGCGAGGGCTATCGCACCGGCCGCGGCCGGGTGGTGATGCGGGCCAAGACCCACTTTGAGGACCTCGATAAAGGGGCCCGGCAGGCCATCATCATTGATGAGCTGCCCTACCAGGTCAATAAGCGCACGTTACTTGAGCGCATTGCCGAGCATGTCAATGAAAAACGCATCGAAGGCATCTCGGATATCCGTGATGAGTCTGACAAATCCGGCATGCGTGTGGTGATTGAATTAAAGCGCGGCGAGATGCCCGAAGTCGTACTTAATAATCTTTATAAAAACACCCAGCTGCAAGACACCTTCGGCATGAATATGGTGGCCTTGGTCGATGGCCAGCCCCGCACGCTGAACTTAAAGCAGATGCTGTCGGCCTTTATCGATCACCGCCGCGAGGTGGTGACCCGCCGCACGGTGTTTGAGCTCAGAAAAGCGCGCGATCGCGGCCACATCCTGGAGGGCTTGGCGGTTGCCGTCTCCAACATGGACGAGATGATTGCCCTGATCAAGGGCTCTGCCACGCCGGTGGTGGCCAAGCAAGAGCTGATGGAGCGGACTTGGCAGGCAACATTGGTCAAAGAACTCTTGGCCCGTGCGACTGAGAAAACAATCTCCGAGGCCTTTAGGCCCGAGGGCATCAATGAGGCCTTTGGCCTGAAGTCCGATGGTTATAAGCTCTCGGATATTCAGGCCAATGAAATCCTGCAGATGCGTCTGCAGCGGCTCACGGGCTTAGAGCAAGACAAAATCGTTCAGGAATACAAAGAGGTGATCGAAAAAATCGCCGACTTACTGAATATCCTGGCCACGCCGGCCCGCATCACCAGCATCATTTCCGGGGAACTCACCGCCATTCGCGATGAGTTTGGCGATGGCCGAAAAAGCCAGATCGAAGTCAATGCCGAGGAACTTCAGACGGAAGATCTGATCACGCCGCAAGACATGGTGGTTACGCTCTCGCATTCCGGCTATATCAAGAGTCAGCCGTTATCGGAATACCGTGCCCAGCGCCGTGGCGGCCGTGGCAAGCAGGCGGCCAGCACCAAGGAAGACGACTGGATCGATCAGCTCTTTATCGCCAACACCCACGACATGATCCTGGCGTTTTCCAACCGTGGCCGCGTGTATTGGCTCAAGGTCTGGGAAGTGCCCCAGGGAAGCCGGACCTCGCGTGGTAAGCCCCTGGTCAATGTCTGGCCGCTTGAGCCTGAGGAAAAAGTCACGGTCATCTTGCCGGTGAAGCAGTTTGATGAGAATCACTATGTGTTCATGGCGACAGCCCTGGGCACCGTGAAAAAGACGCCGCTGGATAATTTTTCTCGTCCCATGAAGCGCGGCATCATCGCGGTCAGCCTTGATGATGGGGATTACTTAATTGGCGCGGCCATTACGGATGGCCAGCACGATGTCATGCTCTTTTCCGATGCCGGCAAGGCAGTCCGATTCGATGAGACCGATGTCCGTGCCATGGGCCGCGAAGCCCGCGGCGTGCGCGGCATGCAGCTAGAAGGCGATCAGCGTGTGATCGCCATGCTGGTGGCCGAGAGCGAGACCCAGTCGGTGTTAACGGCCACTGAAAATGGCTTTGGCAAACGGACACCGATTACGGAGTACACCCGGCACGGCCGCGCGGGCAAGGGAATGATTGCGATCCAGACCTCGGAACGCAACGGCAAAGTGGTGGGCGCAGTCCTGGTGGATCCGAATGATGAAATCATGCTGATCACTGATAAGGGCGTGCTCGTCCGCACCCGTGTGGCCGAGGTCCGAGAGATGGGCCGCGCCACCCAGGGCGTGACACTCATTGCCGTGGATGATGGCAGCCAGCTGGCGGGCCTGCAGCGCATCTTGGAAAGCGATGTCGGAGAAGACGGCAGCGAGGCCAGCGAAGAGGCAGAGGCAGCAGACGACGCACAAGGCCAAGACAGCCCCGACACCACCGTGCAATGACCACACGACCCTTTAACTTCGCCGCCGGGCCGTCGACCCTTCCGGAGGCGGTGTTATCGCGGGCCGCGCAGGAGATGTTGGACTGGCACGGCTCGGGCATGTCGGTGATGGAGATGACCCATCGTGGCAAGGTCTATCTCGGACTTTTTGAAAAAGTAATGGCCGATTTTCGGCGGCTTCTTCGGCTGCCGGATCACTACAAGATTTTGCTGATGCAAGGCGGCGCAACCGCCCAGAATGCGTTGATTCCAATGAATCTCATGGGGACCAATCGCAAGCTGGATTACGTCAACACGGGCCACTGGTCGACAAAATCAATCAATGAGGCGAGGTCCTACGGAGATGTCCACGTGGCGGCGAGCTCTGAGAACTTGCCGGCGGCAGCTGTCAGCGCGTCACCGTTTTTTCCTTTCACTTTTATTCCGCAGTACGGGCAGTGGAAGGTTCGGCCCGATAGCTCATACCTGCACATCTGCGGCAACGAGACCATTGGCGGTGTTGAGTTCTGGGATTGGCCTGATATGCAGGCCTTGGGCGCACCCGATGTGCCGCTGATTGTGGATATGTCGTCGCACATTCTGTCGCGTGAGGTCGACCTCACCCAATTTGCCATGGCCTATGGCGGCATGCAGAAGAATCTGGGCATTGCGGGGGTGACCTTTGTCATTTTGGATGAGGCCCTGATTCGGGATCGCCTGAAGGCGCCGATGGCGGGCTGCCCCTCGGTATTCGATTACCGCAGGGTCTTGGAAAACGATTCGATGTTCAATACGCCGCCCACCTATGCCATCTATATGACGGGGCTGATGCTGGAGTGGATTGATGGCCAAGGCGGCGTGGCCGCGCTGGAAAAGCGCAATGCTGAGAAAGCCCAGCTTTTGTATGCGGCGCTTGATGCCTCCGCGTTTTATCAGACCCGGGTAGCACCTGCCGCACGCTCGCGCATGAATGTGCCTTTTTATTTGCCCGATGGGCGGCTTGATGAGCCCTTTCTGAAGGGCGCGCAGGAGCGGGGCCTGATGAACCTGAAGGGACATAAGGCCGTGGGCGGCCTGCGGGCCAGCATCTACAACGCCATGCCGTTACAGGGCGTGCGCGCCTTGATCGATTGGCTGGCTGAGTTCGAAAAGGAGCGGGCATGAGCACCGATAACCTCAAAGCGCTGCGGCAGAAAATTGATGCGGTTGATGATCAGATGATGGGGCTTTTGATGGAGCGGGCCGCCTTAGTGCAGCAGGTCGGCGAGGTGAAGGCCCAGACCCAGGCGCCCGTATTTCGGCCCGAGCGCGAGGCCGCGATTTTGCAGCGGATGGCCGCCTTAAACACCAGTGCCTTACCGGAGCAGACGATTGCCGCCATTTGGCTAGAGATCATCTCTGGCTGCCGGGCCTTGGAGCGTGTGATGCGCATTGCGTATCTTGGGCCTGCGGGCACTTACAGCGAGCAGGCGGTGCGCGCGATCTTTGGCCATCGTGTGGATCTGGTGCCGTGTGTGACCCTGGATGAGGCGGCCCGCGAGGCCGAGGCCGGCAGTGTGGATTGCGCCGTGCTGCCCGTGGAAAACTCTACAGAAGGCACCGTCGGCCGGACCTTGGATATCTTGCTACGCACGCCATTGAAAATTTCTGCTGAAGTCTCGCTGCCGATTCACCACAGCCTTCTGCACAAAACCGGCGATCGCAGTGTCGTGACATCGATTGCGGCGCATCCGCAGGCCCTTGCCCAGTGCCACCGATGGTTAGATGAAAATTTCCCTGGAGTTGCGCAGCAGCCCGTGGCCAGTAATGGCCATGCCGCAGAGCTTGCCGCAAGCAATCCCTCGATTGCCGCCATTGCGGGACAACTCGCGGCGCAGCACTATGGCTTACACGCGCTGGCTGAGCGCATTGAAGATGATCCGAACAATCGGACCCGCTTTGCGGTCTTGGGTGATTTTTCTCCCGAGGCCTGCGGCAGCGATCAGACCTCATTGATTCTCTCGGTGCCCGATAAGGCGGGTGCAGTGCTCGCATTAATTGAGCCCTTTGCCCGGCATGGGGTCTCGATGAAGCGGTTCGAGTCCCGGCCGGCGCGTCAGGGCACCTGGGAATACCATTTTTATGTGGATTTGGTGGGCCACCGCAATGACAGCAATGTGGCCTTGGCGTTGGCAGAGATTCGCGGGCAGGCTGCCTTTTACAAAGACCTGGGTTCGTACCCGCTTCTTCACTCAGCACACTGACATGATGGACTCCCCCAGCCAATTGGCGCCCCAATATGTTCGGGGCATTGCGCCGTATCAGGGCGGCCGGCCGATTTCGGAGATCGCACGAGAATTTGGTTTTCAAGAGTCGCAGATCGTCAAACTGGCTTCCAATGAAAATCCTTTGGGCATGAGCCCCAAGGCCCGCGATGCCATGCTCGCTGCGGCAGCTGATCTGGGCCGTTATCCAGACGGCAACGGCTTTGAGCTCAAGGCCGCCATCAGCAAGCGATTCGAAATTCCTGCCGACTGGATCACGCTGGGAAATGGCAGCAACGATATTCTCGAGCTGGCAGCCCACGCTTTTTTGCAGCCCGATCGGGAGTCGGTCTACAGCCAGCATTCATTTGCGGTGTACGCCCTGGCCACCCAGGCCACTGGAGCAAAAGCCGTGGTGGTGCCGGCGACTTCAGGCCTGGGCCATGATCTACCGGCCATGCGCAAGGCGGTCAATGAGCGCACCGGCATTGTGTGGGTCGCCAATCCCAATAATCCCACTGGCACATTTATTCCTGCGGCTGAGATGAAGTCTTTCCTTCGAGATCTCCCGCAGCGGGTGCTGGTGATTCTGGATGAGGCCTACACCGAATATCTCAGCGATGCAGATCGTTACAACGCCTTTGAGTGGGTGGCTGACATGCCCAATCTTTTGGTGTCACGCTCGTTTTCAAAGGCCTACGGCTTGGCAGGCCTGCGCATTGGCTTTGGCGTGGCGCAGCCGGGGATCACGGATCTGCTCAATCGCATTCGTCAGCCCTTTAATGTGAATTCATTGGCCCAGGCGGCCGCCTGTGCGGCGCTTTTTGATGATGCGTTTTTAGCGACGAGTCGGCGTGTCAATCAAGAGGGCTTACAGCAGCTCATCGCCGCCGCAGATGCACTCGGCTTGCCGTATGTGCCTTCGTGGGGCAATTTCCTGCTCATCAAAATGGGGGATGCGGCCGATGCCGGCGTGCAGGTGTTTCAGGCCTTGCTGGCCAAGGGCGTGATCACACGGCCTGTGGCCAATTACGGATTACCGCAGTGGCTGCGGATTTCTATTGGCACGCGCGAGGAAAATACAAAATGCATTCAGGCTTTGCGCGAAGTCATCGCTGCGGCTCCTCGCGGTTAATGCGGGCAGCAGGCTCATGACATCGTCTACGACCGTGGATTTTCTGGCCATTGTTGGCACAGGCTTTATGGGCGCGAGTATCGCCCAAGCAGCGAAGCGGCGCGGAATCGCCAAGCGTGTGATTGGCATTGATAGCCGGTCCGCCCGGCAAGCTTTATCGTTGGGCCACATTGATGCCCAGGCAGAGTCGATTGCGCAGCTACCGCAGCTGTGCTTGCAGCTATCGCCTCAAGACGACCGCTGCGCAATTGCAATCGTCATGGCCAGCCCTGTGAACACTTACAGCCAGATTTTTTCTGAGCTATCGAACCTCCCGAGCGCGCTCACAACTCGCCAATCAATCGCCTGGATCACCGACATCGGCAGCACCAAATCGGGCGTTCTTCGGGCTGCAAGTCACCTTGGCAATCTTGCAAGCGCGTTTGTCTCATCCCACCCCATGGCAGGGTCCGAGAAGCATAGCCCAGCGGATGCCCGCGCCGATCTCTTTCAGTCAGCCCGGGTCCTCATTAGCCGTCTGCCGCAATCCACCGACGATGTCGTGGCTGCAGTCGAAGGGTTCTGGATCGCCCTTGGCGGCCAGCCAAGCCTGTTGCCGATTGAAGAGCACGATGAGCTTTTGGCGGCCATTAGCCATCTTCCGCATGCCGTCGCCTACTCGCTTGCGGGAGCGCTTGCGGGCTCTCCACTCGCGGGCGCAGCACAGGCACTTCATGGCGGCGGCTTGCGCGACACCACACGAATTGCAGCCTCTTCTGCCGAGCTATGGGCCGATATCTTTCTGGATAACCGCGAGCGGCTGCTGTCGGCCTGGTCGGACTGGGCCCTGCATGTCGAAGTCATGCATCAGGCGCTGGAAAAAAATGATCGTCATGCCCTCATCGAATATCTGCAGCAGGCAAGCCAGTGGCGCAAGGGCTTTCTGTAGTGATCACTCCCAAAACCTTGCTGCTGTCGCCGCGTCGAGGCATCACAGGCGAGGTGGTGCTTCCGGGCAGCAAGAGTATTTCCAATCGAGTCTTACTGCTGGCAGCGCTTGCCAAGGGAAGCACGCGGCTCCTTCGGCTGTTGAAATCCGATGACACCGAGGTCATGATTCAGTCGCTTCAGCGGCTAGGCGTTGCAATTGATGTCAGCGAGCCTGATGGGGCGATTCGGATCACAGGCTGCAACGGTGTTTTCTCGCAAACGGGCAGCACTGCTCACCCGATTCAGATATTCGTGGGCAACTCGGGCCTGACCATTCGCACCCTGCTGCCGGCCCTGGTGGTGGCGATGGCCAGAACAGGCGGCTGCGTGGAAATCAGTGGCGTCGCCCGCATGCATGAGCGGCCGATTCAGGATTTGGTCGAGGGCTGCCGCGCCATTGGCGCCAAGATTGACTATCTGGGCCAGCCCGGTTTTCCACCGCTTCGCGTGCAAGGCGTGCCGCTTCACGTTGCGACCGAGATCACGGTCCGTGGAGATACCTCGAGTCAGTATCTGACAGGCCTGCTGCAGGCAGCGCCGATTCTGGCCCGGCAGTGGGGCCAGCCGGTTCGCTTAAAGGTAGAGGGTGAGTTGATTAGCCGCCCGTACGTCGAGATGACCTGCTCAGTGCTGGCGCGTTTCGGGGTGCCGGTGCTGCGCGAATCAGGCCCTGATTTGATTTATGCCATTGCACCCACCGAGATCATTGCGCCAGAGGAGTTTGCGGTGGAAGGCGATGCCTCTTCGGCATCTTATTTTCTTGCGGCAGGAGCCATCGGCCATGGGCCGGTCCGCGTAGTGGGAGCCGGCCGTGACAGCGTTCAGGGCGATATTCATTTTGCGCAGGCATTGGAAAAAATGGGAGCGCAAATCAAATGGGGTCCGGACTGGATCGAATCGTCTTGCAATGAATCCGCTGATGCCGCCCATGCGATGGAGGAAGATCTCGTGCATCGCATGCCGCATCATCTGCGCGGCATTGATCTGGATTGCAATGCAATTCCCGATGCGGCCATGACCCTTGCCGTGTGCGCACTGTATGCAACCGGGCCGACTACCCTGCGCCATATCGGCTCCTGGCGGGTCAAAGAAACCGATCGCATCGCGGCGGTGGCAGCAGAGTGTGAGCGGCTGGGGGTCCGGGTGGAAAGCGGCGATGACTGGATTCGGATTTATCCGCCGCAGGCCCTCTTGCCGGCGACCATTCAGACCTACGACGACCACCGCATGGCCATGAGCTTTTCGCTGGCCAGTTTTGGCAATACGGCAATTCGGATTGACGATCCCGGCTGCGTGGCCAAGACCTTTCCGGAGTATTTCGAGGTCCTCTCGGACCTGTGCGCCCAGGCGGTGCCAGTGCTGGCCATCGATGGGCCGACTGCCTCGGGCAAGGGCACCATCGCCAGCCAGGTGGCCGCTGAGCTTGGTTTTGGCTACCTCGATAGCGGCGCCTTGTATCGGATTGCTGCCTTAGCCGCCCATCAGGCGGCCATTGATTTAAATGATGAGCGTGCACTTACTTCTATTGCAATATCCATGGAACTGGAGTTTATTGGCCAGACCATATTGTTAGAGGGGGTCAACGTGACCGAAGCCATCCGGCAGGAAGAGGTGGGCCTGATGGCTTCCCAGATTGCTGTGTTTCCCGCCCTGCGGCAGGCGCTGATGCTGCGTCAGCGGGACTTTGCCCGCCTGCCAGGCCTGGTGGCCGACGGCCGAGATATGGGCACGGTGGTCTTTCCACAGGCGCGACTGAAGGTTTTTCTGACCGCTAGCCCCCGGGCGAGGGCCGAAAGACGCTATAAGCAATTGATTGATAAAGGTTTTTCGGCTAACCTTGACGGTCTTTCCGCCGATTTGGAGGCGCGGGATGCCCGGGATGCGTCGCGGGCGGTCGCACCACTGAAACCGGCATCGGGAGCGGTGGTGATTGACTCCACCAGCCTCTCGATTAACGAGGTGGTGCAAGCGGTGGTGAATGCCTGGCATCAGGTCTCTGTGAAGCAGACCGGCCGGCTCACTTAAGCCTGCACCTTTTTTTAACTCCGCTGTCTCGGGCGAGTGCCTTTGCGTAAAGGCAAGTGGCCTGGGGCGGTGTGCTTTGTGACTCTGTGTCAGAAAACCTTTTTTAATGTCCCGACAACTTAACCAAATCAGCGATATCGCTAAAAACGCCGCCCCCGATTCCTTTGCTGCAATGTTTGCAGAATCCATCGCCCGCCAGGAAATGCGCGCAGGCGAGGTCATCACCGCAGAAGTACTGCGGGTCGATCAGAACCACGTGGTGGTCAATGCCGGACTGAAGTCCGAAAGTTTTATCCCCTTAGAAGAATTTTTTAACGACCAAGGCCAGGTCGATGTGAAAGAAGGCGACTTTGTATCGGTTGCCATTGAGGCCTTGGAAGATGGCCGTGGCGAGACCCGGCTCTCCCGCGATCGCGCCAAGCGTCTTGCGGCCTGGGTGAGCCTTGAGCAGGCCTTAGAGAGCGGTGAGAACGTCATCGGCACCGTGACCGGCAAGGTCAAAGGCGGTTTGACCGTTATGACCAATGGCATTCGTGCATTCTTGCCTGGCTCTCTCGTGGATACGCGTCCCATTAAGGACACCTCGCACATCGAGGGCAAGACTCTGGATTTCAGAGTCATCAAGCTGGATCGCAAGCGCAATAACGTGGTGCTGTCACGCCGCGCGATTGTCGAGGCCTCCATGGGTGAGGATCGGGCCAAGCTGATGGAAAACCTCAAAGAGGGCTCAACCGTCACTGGCGTAGTGAAAAACATTACCGACTACGGCGCGTTTATTGACCTCGGTGGCATTGATGGCCTGCTGCACATCACTGACATGGCATGGCGCCGTGTCCGCCATCCCTCTGAGGTGCTGACCGTCGGCCAAGAGATCACGGCCCGTGTGCTGCGTTATGACGCCGACAAAAACCGTGTCTCTCTGGGGGTGAAGCAGCTTGGCGATGATCCCTGGGATGGCATTGGCCGTCGTTACCCACAGGGTACGCGGATGTTCGGCAAGGTCACCAACATCACTGACTACGGCGCGTTTGTTGAAATCGAGCCGGGCATTGAAGGCCTGGTGCACGTTTCGGAGATGGACTGGACCAATAAGAATGTGAACCCCAGCAAAGTGGTGCAGGTGGGCGATGAGGTCGAAGTCATGGTGCTGGAGATTGATGGTGAGCGCCGTCGTATCTCCCTGGGCATGAAGCAGTGCCGCGCCAATCCATGGCAGGAGTTTGCAGGCAGCCACAATAAAGGCGATAAGGTCAAAGGCCAGATCAAGTCCATCACCGACTTCGGAGTCTTCATTGGCCTGCCGGGCAACATTGATGGCCTGGTGCACCTGTCGGACCTCTCCTGGTCGGAGACCGGTGAAGAGGCCGTTCGTCACTTCAAAAAAGGCGATGAGTTGGAGGCCGTGGTGCTGGCCATTGATGTCGAGCGTGAGCGCATCTCGCTGGGCGTAAAGCAGCTTGATGGGGATCCGTTTAACTCCTTTATTTCGCGCTTTGACAAAGGGGCCGTGGTCAAAGGCACCGTGAAGTCAGTCGATGCCAAGGGCGCTGTGATTACTCTGGATTCGGATGTTGAAGGCTATCTGCGGGCCTCCGAGATTTCGCGTGAGCGGGTCGAAGATGCCACCAAGGTCATGGCAGAGGGTGACTCCGTCGAGGCCATGATCGTGAACGTGGATCGCAAAGCCCGCGCCATTAATCTCTCGATTAAGGCCAAGGACTCTGCCGAGGCTGCCGATGCGATGCAGAAGATGGCTGCGGAAAACACCGCCTCATCGGGCACCACCAGCCTGGGCGCTTTGTTGCGTGCCAAGCTGGATGATCAGCAGTCCAAAGAGTAAAAGCCTGCTGGAGATGCTCTTAGGGCCGCCGGCCGTGAGAGCCTTCTTCAGCGTGGCCATTTGAGGTTGGGGGGAAGCGGTGACGAAGTCGGAATTGATTGCTCGGCTGGCCGAGCGTTTAAACGAGCGTGGAACACCGCTGGCTGCCCGCGACTGCGAGTTTGCGGTCAAGACACTGCTGGATGCGATGACCGAGGCCCTGGGCCATCGTCATCGCATTGAGATTCGTGGTTTTGGCACCTTTTCTCTTTCTTACCGCCCCGCCCGCGTTGGCCGCAATCCCAAGTCCGGGGCCCAAGTCAGGGTCCCCGAAAAGCGCGTGCCGCATTTCAAGCCTGGCAAGGATCTGCGCGAGCGCGTTGATCTTCCCTCTGAGTAAGCGCGGCTAGGACCAAACGCCCATCGTGGAACTGGATCCGGTCTGGCTACTGTTGCTGCCCGTGGTCTTTGCGCTGGGCTGGGCCACCGCCCGCTACGATCGGGGCCAGCAGCATCGCCAGGGCCAGCATGCCTCTGATGAAGTCTTGGCGGCCATGTCATCACTACTCGCTCAGGATGCCCAGTCTGCAACCGATCGACTCCTGTCTGCAGCCCGCGCCGATCCGGACGCGATGCAATTGCATCGTGCGGTGGGCAATCTCTATCGTCAGCGGGGCCTTATCGATCGTGCCATCGAAGTCCATGAGGCAGCGCTGCGGCATCCCGATCTGGGATTAACGGATCGGCTTGATTTGATGGCCGATTTGGGCCGCGATTATCAAGCAGCGGGACTCTTTGATCGGGCCGAGGCCGTGCTGGAGGAGTTGCTCGCGCAGGCCTTGGATCAGCCCATCGCGAAGCAGGCCCGAGCCATGATGCTGCAGCTGGCGCAGACTCAGCGTGATTGGCAGCAGGCGATTTATTGGGCGCAGCAGGTCCGTGCACACGACGGCTCAGTAGATGGCCACACGCTGGATCAATTGCTGGGACATTTTTACTGTGAGCTGGCCACGCTTGCCATAGCGCGGTCTGACGCATCGGCCGCCTTGGCCGCACTCGCCGAGGCGGAGCAGTTTTCTGCGGCTGGCCCACTCGAAAGAATCGCAGCCCTGCGGGCCCAGCTGGTTGGAGGCGGTGACCTGCCGGCGCAGGCCATCCAGCCTTCGGCCTGCCAGCGCTGCGGCTTTCGCACACAGCAGCGTTTGTGGCAGTGTCCAGGCTGTCATCATTGGGACTCCTTTGAGTCACTCGCTTAAGGCCTTCGCATGTTGCATCCAGATCAGCTGAAAAAATCTCGAGTGCTAGTGGTCGGCGATGTGATGCTGGACCGCTATTGGTTCGGGGATGTGGAGCGCATCTCTCCGGAGGCGCCCGTGCCGGTGGTGCGCGTGCAACAGATGGAGGAGCGGCTGGGCGGGGCAGCCAACGTTGCACGCAATATCAGTGCGCTGGGCGCGCAGGCCACCCTGATGGGAGTGGTGGGCCAAGACGAGGCCGGCCGCAGCATTCGTGGGCTCTTGGCGCAGTCGGGTATCCGGGATCAGGTCTTTGATGATGCGCAGGCGAAGACCACCGTCAAGCTGCGCGTGATTGGCAGACAGCAGCAGCTGCTGCGTGCGGACTTTGAAGCGCTGCCGGATCGGGAAGTGCTGCTTGAGAAGCGCGATCAATTCACGGCGCTGCTGCCCGAGGTGCAGGCCGTGGTGTTATCGGATTACGGCAAAGGGGGGCTGCTGCATATTCAAGAGATGATTGCTGCCGCCAAGACGCAGGGGGTCATGGCCCTGGTGGATCCCAAAGGTGACGAGTACAGCCGTTATCAAGGTGCCACGATGCTCACGCCCAATCGCAATGAATTTATGCAGGTGGTCGGCCGCTGGCAGACAGAGTCTGAGATGACCGAGAAGGCCCATCGTCTTCGTCAGTCGCTTGGTTTGGCCCATCTGCTTGTGACCCGATCCGAAGAGGGCATGACGCTCTATACCGACTCACAGGGATCACCGCTGCGCTGCCATGTGGCGGCCCAGGCCCGCGAGGTCTTTGATGTCAGTGGTGCCGGTGATACGGTGATTGCGACTTTGGCGGTGGCTTTATCGGCCGGTGCGACAGTGCAAGAGGCGATGCAGGTTGCCAATCGTGCCGGCGGCATCGTGGTGGGCAAGCTGGGCACTGCCACCGTGACGGCTGATGAACTTTTTCTGGAAAGAAATCCATGACGATTATCGTGACGGGCGCGGCGGGCTTTGTGGGCAGTAATCTGGTGGCCGCTTTAAACCATCTGGGTGAGCGCAGCATCATCGCGGTCGACGATTTAAGCGATGCGGACAAATTCAAAAATCTCGTGGACAGCGAGATTGAGGACTATCTCGATAAGGATGACTTCATCGATCGAGTGGAGTCGGGCTTTTCGGGCAAAGGCATTACCGCCATCCTGCATCAGGGGGCCTGCTCAGACACCATGGAGACCGATGGCCGGTTCATGATGGATAACAATTTTCGTTACTCGCGAGTCCTCTTGGGCTGGGCGCAGCAGCATCGAATCCCGTTTTTGTATGCCTCTTCTGCGGCGGTGTATGGGTCGAGCACTCGGTTTCAGGAGGAGCGTCGCTGTGAGGCGCCCTTGAACATTTATGGCTACTCGAAGTTTTTATTTGATCAGACGGTCCGATCGCTGATGGGCGGGGCCAGGCCGGATGCCAGCCGGCTGTCGGCACCGGTGGTGGGATTTCGTTACTTCAATGTTTACGGCATGCGCGAGCAGCACAAGGGCCGCATGGCCTCGGTGGCTTTTCATCATTTCAATCAGTATCGGGCAGAGGGCCGGGTCAGGCTATTTGCCGGATATGACGGCTGGAAGGCGGGCCATCAGCAGCGGGATTTTGTTTCGGTGGAGGATGTGGCCCGGGTGAATTTATTTTTCTTGGACAAGGCCCTTTCGGGGGCCAGCCAGAGCGGCATCTTTAATCTCGGCTCGGGCCGCGCCCAGACCTTTAATGAGATCGCCCAGGCAGTGATCAACACCCTTGAGGGCAAGAAGGCCTCCGTGGCTGAGCTGGTCAAGCAAAAGAAAATTGACTACATCGCTTTCCCCGAGGCGCTGAAAGGAAAGTACCAAAGCCATACCCAAGCCGACATCACGCGCTTGCGGGCGGCAGGCTATAAGGCGAAGTTTTTAAACGTGCAAGAGGGTGTGAGCCGCTATGTCAACGCTCGCCTTGCCACTGCTTAAGTATCGGCTGAGCCTTTACAGCCGGCTGGCCCGATTCGATAAGCCAATCGGCACGCTGCTGCTGCTGTGGCCCACACTCTGGGCGCTGTGGCTTGCCGCGGACGGATTTCCTGAAGTGTCTCGGCTTGCTGTATTTGTGCTGGGTACCTTTCTCATGCGCTCGGCAGGCTGTGTGATCAACGACATCGCTGATCGAAAATTCGATGTCCATGTTAAGCGCACACGGGATCGGGTCTTGACCGCGGGAAAGGTCTATCTCTGGGAGGCGGTTGCGGTGGCCATTGTGCTGCTTGGCGGCGCTGCATTGTTGCTTTTATTTTTAAATGATTTGGCGATTCAATACGCCTTCACCGCGTTATTTGTGGCGGTGGTCTATCCCTACTTCAAACGATTTTTCGTCATGCCGCAGGCCATGCTAGGGATCGCTTTTAGCTTTGGCATCCTGATGGCGTTTGCCGATACGCAGGGCCAGGTGCCGGCGGTGGCCTGGATGCTGTTTGTGGCCAACTTTTTCTGGACCATGGCCTACGACACCATTTATGCCATGGTCGATCGAGATGATGACGTCAAGCTGGGCATTCGCAGCAGTGCAATCAGCTTTGGCCAATTCGATGTGATGGCCGTTGCCATCTCGTACACATTGTTCATGGTCTGCCTGCTGGTGGTGGGCCAGTCGCTGCCCGGGCCGGGCGGCAGCCACTGGCTGTATTGGCTGGGCTGGCTAATCACGGCAGGACTCTGCGCGATTTTGACTTGGAGAATTCGTAACCGAGATCGGGAGGACTGCTTTGCCGTCTTTCGTGCCAACAACTATGTGGGCATGCCGATCTGGATTGCGCTGCTGGCGCAGCTGGGATCGGCGGGCTAGGGGAATCGGCTGCCCGCTGCGGATCGGCCGCCTAGCGGTATTGGCTTGACATTTCGGCCCCACGATCGCGGGCCGCTTTCACGGCCGCCTCGATGATTCGCGTAAATCCGGCCTGATCGAGATGGGCGAGTGCGGCAGCGGTCGTGCCGCCTTTTGAAGTGACTTTTTCACGCAGCTGCGCGGGGGTTTCTTCAGATGCATTGAGCAACGCCAGGGCGCCTTCGAGTGTGGCTCTGGCCAGCAGGGCCGATTGCTCCGCGGTCAAGCCAAGCCGAACACCCGCCTGGCTGAGGGCCTCGATAAAAAGGAACACATAGGCGGGTCCGGAACCAGAGAGTGCCGTGACGGCATCCATCAAAGACTCATCGCCTACCCATACCGTCTGGCCCACTGCCTGCATCAGCTGCTCGGCCTGAACGCGTTTTTCGGCACTGACATCGGCGTGGGCAAAAAGCCCCGTGATGCCTTGGCCGACGAGTGCCGGCGTGTTGGGCATGGCGCGCACGATGTGGGTATTGCCGCACCAGGTGCTGAGCGCATCAATGGAGATGCCTGCCGCGATTGAGAGAATTGATGCGCTACGCAGATGGCTTTTTAATCCGGCGGGCGCCTCTTGGCAGGCCTCGCGCATGTGCTGGGGCTTCACGGCCATGACGAGCCAGAGATCTTCGCTGCCCCAGTTGGCGATATCGGCCGGGCCTTGGGCATCAACAGTCCACTGAGTCGCGCGCGACTGCGCGGCAGCAGAAAATTTTTTCGTTAAGGACTCCCGCACAGTGGCCTGCGGCTCGATCACGTGGAGCCGGCGCAGGGGCACTCTGCCTTGCATCAGCCCACCAATCAGGGCGCTGGCCATATTGCCACCACCGAAAAAACACAGGTCCACGGCCTATCCTTTTTTCAAAAGCTGCATCCAGCGGATGCCAAAAATCCGCAGCAGCGAGAAATATACGATGGCCGCAACCACAAGAATGACGGCCAGCCAGAAAATCCGCAGCAGCGGTGCGCTGGCCAGGCCTGACCAGTCCAGCTCCAGGGCGATGATTCCGATGACAAGGCCCATGCAGGCTGCGCTGATCAGAGACTTCAGAATCAGGCCCCACCAGCCCACAGAGGGCGTGAAGATGGATTTACGTCGCAGGCCCCAGAGCAGCAATCCCGCGTTGGCGCAGGCCGCAAGGCTAGTGGCCAAGGCCAGCCCAGCATGGGCAAAAATGGGCACCAGCACGATATTGAGCAGCTGAGTGAAGGCCAGTGCCAGCAGCGCGATCTTTACAGGAGTCTTGATATCTTGCTGGGCGTAAAAACCTGGCGCCAAGACCTTGATCGCAATCAGCCCCACGAGCCCAAAGGCGTAGCCCACCATCGCCTGGGCAGTCATGATCAGATCCTGATGATCGAATTGGCCGTAATGAAACAGTACTGCAGTCAGCGGCACCGCGAGCACGGCCAGGCCCACGGCAGCCGGCACGGAGAGAATCACCACCAGACGCAGGCCCCAGTCCATGAGCCGATTGATTTCGGCCTGATTGCGCTCACTGTTGGCCTTGGTGAGACTGGGCAGCAATACCGTGCCCAGTGCCACGCCGAGAAGCGCAGTGGGAAACTCCATTAATCGGTCGGCAAACGATAACCACGACACACTGCCGGCCTGAAGCCGCGCGGCGATGTGTGTGTTGATGATGAGGCTAATCTGCGCCACTGAGACCGCAAGTGTTGCCGGCACCATGAGAGTCAGAATGCGTCTCACCGCAGGATCGCGCCAGGCGGATTTGAGCGACCCGTGCCCAGCGTTTTGTTTTGGGGGCCGCAAAATCTTTTGAAGTGCAATGGCCATCAGCCCCAGCTGGGCGAGGCCGCCAAGAATGACCGCAATGGCCAGCGCCCAGATCGGCTCCTCCAGATAAGGGGTCAGCAGAATTGCGGCGCCAATGAAGGAGAGATTTAAAAGCACCGGCGCGAATGCGGGTGCTTTGAAGTGGGACCAGGTGTTGAGCACGCCAGAGGCCAGTGCCACCAGCGAGATCATCAGGATGTAGGGAAACATCCAGCGGGTCAGCATGACCGAGAGATCAAAGGTCTGTTGATCGCCGCCAAATCCGCCCGACATCATCCAGACCAGCACGGGGGCGCCAATGATGGCGATCAGGCAGACCAGCGCCAAGATGGCCGACATGAGGAGGGCGCAGCGTCGGGCCAAGAGCAAAGCTGCCTCATCGCCCTGCTCGGTTCTGGTCTTTCCCAGCACCGGAACGAAGGCCTGGGAAAACGCGCCCTCGGCGAAGAGCCGCCGAAGCAGATTGGGCAGCCGGAAGGCCACAAAAAAGGCATCGGTCTGGCTTCCGGCGCCGAAATAGGCTGCTGTGAGGGTTTCCCGAATTAATCCCGTAATGCGGGACAGGAGGGTCAGGCCGCTGATGGTGGCGGCGGTCTTGAGCAGATTCATGTTCGGCGCTATAGTTTAGGGCTTTTCCCGAAAAACATAAGGATTTTCAACGACATGGCCAATTCCGCCTCCGCCCGCAAAAGCGCCCGTCAAGCGGCTGCCCGGCGTCTATTAAATGCCGGGCTTCGCTCGGAATATCGCACCGCTGTGAAGTCGGTCCGTAAGGCAGTGGCCACGGGCGATGCCAAGGCAGCATCAGAAGCACTGCGGTCTGCCACCAGCACGATTGATCGTATTGCGGACAAAAAAATCGTCCACAAAAACAAGGCATCACGTCATAAAAGCCGCCTGGCGGCAGCCGTGAAGTCGATCGCGGTCCGCTAAAGCCAGCGCAACCAAACGAAGGGCCAGTTCAGATGGCCCGCCGAAAAAGCCCGCCGCCTGCGGGCTTTTTATTTTGCTGCTCGGGAACCAAAAAGTGCAGTACCAATCCGCACCATTGTCGTGGCCTGCGGCAAGGATTCGGCGACAGCAGCCTCTAAGTCGGCTGACATGCCCATCGAAAGGGTGTCAAACGATGCCTGCGCCTGCGCAGGCAGTTTTGTCCGTATGTCTTGAAACAACCGGGTGAGCTCCGCGAAACGGCTGCGCTGCAAAGCCTCATCGTCGGTCGGCTCGGGAATCGCCATCAGGCCGCGAAGCGTGACGTTGGGCAGGCCGGAGGTGGAAAGTGCCAGCGGCAGGACCTCGCTGGGTGAGACACCGCTTTTTGAGGCCTCGCCACTGACATTGACTTGGATGCAGACCTGCAGCGCAGGCATGACAGCAGGCCGCTGCTCGGAGAGGCGCCTGGCGATCTTTTCCCGATCCACGGAGTGCATCCAGTCAAAGTGTTCGGCAACCTCTTTGGTCTTATTGCTCTGAAGCGGGCCGATGAAATGCCACTGCAGCGCTTGACGGTGGGCCATCAGCTGCTGGATTTTTTCAATGCCCTCTTGCACATAGTTTTCACCGAAGGCGTGAAGGCCAGCGGCCAGTGCCTCTTTCACAGCAGCGGCAGGAAAGGTCTTGCTGACTGCAAGAATTTTGATTTGTGCTGCAGATTTGTCGTGTTCTTGGCAGGCGGCATTGACTCGCGCCGTGAGCGCCGCCAGACGATCAACAAAAGTATTGGATGTTTCAGCGAAAGGCATTACGAGCAGACCGGTCCACGTTCACGATTGGATCCCGCCACCATATCAAATCGCATCCAGCGGCACTCGATATCGCCATTGAATACGGGAACCCGTCGGCTGGCTTTTAGCCGCATGCCGGAGTCCAATTTCAAGTGGTCAGAGAGCACCCAGGCCTGCCATCCTGCGAAGGCTCGCTTGAGCGTCTCGCCAAGGCTGCGTTCAAAAGCGGCCGCCTCACCGGGCTGCTCCAGTCGTTTGCCATACGGTGGGTTGGTGATGAGCAGCCCTTGAGCGGCAATTGGTGTCAGTGTCTCAAAGGCTGCCGATTGCCATTCGATTCGATCGGCGGCCGCAGCCGGCAGGGCACGCCGTGCGTTTTGCTTTGCGACTTCCACCATCTTCGGATCGATATCGCTTCCTTGCATCTGCGGCACTTCAACCATGCCCATCCCCATGCTGGGCCCGGCGATTAACTGGGCGGCCCGATCAATGGCTTCTTTGGCCTCTGCACGCAGGGCCCGCCAGTTGACCTGGCCCATCGGCGACTGGGCATGAAAGTGCTCGGCCGCAAATGCTCTTGGGCTTTGCGCCAGATAGCCCGCCGGCAGTCGAAGTGCTCGCTGCATGGCTTCAATCAATAGCGTGCCGCTGCCGCAAAAGGGATCCATAACGGCTGATCGGCCGTCCCAGTCGGTCAGTGCAACCAGTGCAGCGGCGAGATTTTCTCGCAAGGGAGCCTCGCCTTTGGACTGACGCCATCCGCGTTTAAAGAGCGGCTCACCGGAGGTGTCCAGATACAGGGTGAGTTCGTTTTGATCGATAAAGGCCCAGACACGAATATCGGGATGGGTGGTGTCGATGGAGGGCCGCTCTCCGCGGGTCGCACGAAAGCGATCACAGATGCCGTCTTTGACAAGGAGTGTTGCGAAATTTCGCGCCAGGGGCTTCTCCAGCATCGGCTCTCTTCCCACCGCAAGATCAATGCGCAGTGTCTGTCGAAAGGTGAACCAATTCTCCCAAGTGATTTTGGTAGCGATTGCGCGAATGTCTTCAGGAGAGCGAAATCGGCCTTGCCCTGCCCGGACCAGCAATCGCGTCGGAATACGGGCCCAGATGTTGGCCCGGGCAATGGCCTGCGCTGGGGCAATAAACGCCGCGCCGCCTCTGCCCTTGGAGACCGAAACAAAGCCTGGCATGGCCTGCAGCTCTTGCATCAGGGCCTCTTCTAGGCCACTAGGGCAGACTGCGAATCCGGCTAGCGCATCTTGTGGCACTTAGAAGGGCTTGATGATCACGAGCGCAACAATGGCCACGAGCAGCAGCACGGGCACTTCGTTGTACCAGCGATACCAGACGTGGCTGTGGCGCCGCTCGCCGCGGTTAAATTCTTCAAGCCGATTGCGGCAGGAGAGGTGATAGCCGATCAAGGCAAGCACCAATACCGTTTTGGCATGCATCCATCCTTTGCCTGCGCCGACGTCGTAGCCAATCCAAAGCCAGACGCCCAAGACCACTGCCAGCACGCCCAAGGGTGTCATGAACCTAAAAAGCTTATTGGCCATCAGCAGCAGCCGATCGTTTTCGAGCTTGTGGGCCGGCTCATTGGGCACCATCGCCAGATTGACAAAGATGCGCGGCAGGTAGAAAAGCCCCGCGAACCAGCTGATGACGAAGACGACATGTAAGGCTTTCAGCACCAGATATGCCATAGCGAGCGCGCTCCTTGCGGTATTGCGATTTAGTTGCGGATCTGGCCTGAGCCCAAGACCACCCACTTATACGTGGTGAGACCCTCGAGTCCGACCGGACCCCGAGCATGGATTTTATCGTTGCTGATGCCGATCTCTGCGCCTAGCCCAAACTCAAAGCCATCGGCAAATCGTGTGGAGGCATTGACCATGACCGAGGCAGAGTCCACCTCGCGCAAAAACCGCATGGCCTTGGAGTGGTTTTCTGTCACGATGGCATCGGTATGGCGCGAGCCATGCTGATCGATATGGGCCATGGCCTCATCAATGCCAGCAACACTTTTCACTGCGAGGATCGGTGCCAGGTACTCGGTATCCCAGTCTGCGGCTGAGGCATCTTTGATCAGAGTATGGGTAAGCCCTAAAGCGGAAAGCGCTTTGCGGGTTTGATCGCAAACACGCAGCTCAACGCCTTTATCGAGGTAGATCTTCACAAGTGGTGGCAGCACCTGAGGGGCGATGGCCTGCGCAATCAGCAGGGTCTCCATGGTGTTGCAGGTGCCGTAGCGCTGGGTCTTGGCATTATCGGCAATGCGCACAGCTTTTTCGATATCGGCATCATCATCAAGATAAACGTGACAAATGCCATCGAGGTGTTTGATCACTGGCACGCGGGATTCCTTGGCGATCCGCTCAATCAGGGATTTTCCACCCCGGGGCACGATGACATCAATGTATTGGGGCAGCGTGATCATGGCCGAGACTGCCTGCCGATCTGTGGTGGGAATCAGCTGCACGGCCTGTGCGGGCAGGGCTGCCGCCGATAACGACTTTTGAATCAGGCCCGCCAAAAGTCGATTGCTCTCGATGGCTTCTGACCCGCCACGCAAGATGGTGGCATTGCCAGCTTTGATGCACAGGGTGGCCGCATCGACCGTGACATTGGGCCGCGATTCATAAATGATGCCGATGACGCCCAAGGGGACGCGCATTTTTCCCACCGAGATGCCGGAGGGCTGGGTGCGCATGGCATCGATTTCGCCGATCGGATCAAACAGTGCGGCGACCTGCTGCACACCCTCGGTCATCGAATCGATGGCCTGATCCGATAAGGTCAGTCGATCGATAAACGCCGCATCACAGCCTGCGGCCCTCGCCCGCTCGACATCGGCCTGATTGGCTGATTTGAGCGCGGACCGTTGCACCTTGATGAGCTCGGCCAGTGCGCTGAGGGCATGATTTTTTTGACGCGTGCTGGCCTTGGCCATCTCGCGGCTGGCCGCCCTGGCCCTTTGGCCAATCTCAGCAATCTGCTGATCGATGTTGTGCAGTGATGTCGACACGGGTCAGGCGAATTCAATGGCAAGGCGTTCGAGGGCGATCCAGGGATCATCATTTTTGAGGCCCTTGATCATTGTATCGACCTCGGCCGTCTGACGCAGGGCTTTCCAGGTTTTTTGAATGTTGCTGTGTCGACATCGTGCGGCAATCAGCCGCTCTTTTGCCCGCGGGATGCGGGCCTCGCGGAGTGCGAGATCAGCGCTTCGGCCCTGGGCCATGAGCTGCTGGGCCCGGGCGAGCGACCTGAGGTCCTCGGCCAACGACCAGAGCACGAGTGGCAGGGGCGCCGCCTCGGCCTGCAGACCGCGCAGAATTCTCACCGCACGTGCCGCCTCGCCGCCGAGCAAGGCCTCGCTGAAAATGAAAGGGCTAAACCGTGCGACGTCAGTCACCAGGGCCTGCACGTCGCTGAGATCAAGGGCTTGGTTTTTCTGTTCGTAATGCAGTGCGAGCTTCAGGATCTCTTGTTGGGCGGCCATGAGGTTGCCTTCGCACTGATCGCAGAGCCAGCCAATTGCATCTGCAGTCGCGCTGAGTCCCGCAGCACGCAGTCGCTGGCTGATCCAGCTTGGCAGGTCAGATCGATAGAGTTCGGGAACAATGATCAGCAGTCCGGCCTTGTCCAGCGCAGTCCACCACGCGCTTGCAAGCATGGCCTTATCCGCACGCGGAAGTGAGATCAGCAGCACAACATCAGCGGGTGGCCGAGCACACCATGCCTGAATGGCCTTACTGCCTTCGAGTCCCGGCTTGCCTGTGGGCAGTCTTAAGTCGATGAGCCGCTGCTCTGAAAACAGTGAGCCGGTTGCCGAAGCGGCAAGCCAGCCCTTCCAGTCAAAACTCCGATCGGGCACCTCGACCTGCCGCTCCAGGATGCCTTGTGATCGGAAGTGACTCCTCAGCGCGTCTGCTGCCTCACCGGTGAGCAGTGGATCATCACCACTGATGGCCCAGATAGAAGTAGAGGGGCTGGCGGATCGAATGGCCCGCTGAACCGCATCGCCCGCGCGAAGCTCAAGGCGGACTTGCATGCTTTAGCCGGGCGGCCG
>Ga0194118_10001841_pt1 | contig 28615 bp, 27 predicted proteins | sample TA2MahsurfametaG_2_FD_148662 | JGI IMG/M metagenome (GOLD analysis project Ga0194118, IMG submission 148662) | Freshwater microbial communities from Lake Tanganyika, Tanzania - TA2015013 Mahale N5 surface | ecosystem: Environmental > Aquatic > Freshwater > Lake | place: Tanzania: Lake...
CTTGCGAGCTACACAACGGCTAACACTTTTGGAGCAAGAGTCGTCAGGTCAACGAACAGCAACAACGAGCTGCAGTTGACGGGCAGCCATCATGCGGCGGCAGTGCTGCACGATGCCGAGATTGACAGCATACCAGCGGATGCACTGACCGCAGCGGCTATTGCAGCGATTCAGGCCGGGTTAGCAACGTCTGCAAACCAAACTACAATTATCCAGTACATTGACACCGAGATCGCAGCAATCAAGACTGTCACTGACCGCATTAACACTGGGTTGGTAGTAGACGGTGCAGTATGGCAATTTACTACCAACATGCTTGAAAACAGTCCTGCAGGTGCTGGCGGAGCACCTGCAACACTTAGCAATCAAGAACTAATTCTTGATCAGTTAGATTTGATACAAGGCAAAACTGATTTGATCAGTGGAGCAGGAGCTATTGGTCCATTGCTGGCAGGGGCTGTGCTTGAGCCGGGAACTATTACAGGTTTTCCAAGTAGTCTAACAATTGGTGACTCATACACTGAGGCTAATGGTCGAGCAATACAATTACCAATTGTAGATACAGACGGTAATCCGATCAGTAGTACAGGTTCCTTGCTTTTCGCAGATGCTTCTGTAACATTTATTATTTCCCGTGCCCGCGAGACTGATTCTAACAAAATTATTACTGGCACAGCAACAGTCGTTGACCCTGCTGGGACCGGCACGGCTGAAGCACCTTACGCATTGGTACAACTTTCTTCTTCAGAAACTTCTAAAGGAAAACTCGGATATAAGTACAATGCCGTGTTAAAGTTTACATGGGCGGGTACTGGCACAGATGTCATGTCATTCGAGTCTTCCACGGAAGTGCAATTTGATAACTGAAGGTCATACACTCCCATGACCATCGAACTTGAATTACCTGCATACCAAAGTTTTATTAAACAGCAGGAAATTAAAGACGGGCAGCCTACTGGAAAAATAAAAACTGGACCTAAGAAGATTCGTGTTCCTGACACAATCTTTGAAAAAGGCCGAATGGTAGGATGGAAATGGACTGAGCGGTCTGCAGTCAGCTTGCTAAAAACACTGCCGGAATATGATCCATTTGTTTCAGCAGAAGGGTATTATTTCGACACCACTGAATGGGAACGAGTCATTGCGTTTATTGTAAACGAGTGTGTTTTCCCTGAAGGTGAATTGACAGGCCAGTCCTTTATACCAGAACTTTGGCAGTCGGCCATATACGCAAATTTATTCTGTTGGAAGTCTGTTGAGACAAACTTACGACGGTACAGAGAATGCTTCATATATGTGCCAAGAAAAAACGGAAAAACAACTGCATTCGGAGCAATTATTACTCTCATAATGTTTTTTGTAGACAGTGAAAAGCGTAGTCAAAATTTTTGCTGTGCTGCCGATAGTGATCAGGCAACTGTAAATTTTAGGCACAGTCAATACATGATTGAAAACAACCCTCGCTTAATTAGCAGGCTTAAAGAAAAACGGGTTTACAGATCAACTAAGTCATTTGAGCACACAGATGGTGCTAGTTTCAAAGTGTTGTCTAGTGTAGCCGATACAAAACACGGACTTAGCCCTAACTTTGTGTACGTTGACGAAGTACATGCTCACCCCAACAGTGAACTTGTAGACGTGATGAAAACTGGCACTGCGGCACGCAGGCAACCTTTAATTGTTTACACAACTACAGCAGACTATGACCGCCCCAGTGTCTGCAATGAAATGTATAGCAAAGCCAAAATGATTGCTTCAGGGAAACAATGGGCACCAACTTTTCTTCCAGTAATTTACGAAGCTAACACAACTGATGACTTTCGCAATCCAACAATATGGAGTCGAGCTAACCCAAACTACGGCAAGTCAATTACTAGAGAATACTTTGAAGAAATGGTTAGGTCAGTACAAGACAATCCTGCGGAACTTAATAGGTTTTTGCGGCTGCATCTAAACATAAAAACTAAAACTGAAACAGCATGGATTCCTCCGCACGTCTGGGCAAATGGTAATCCTGACCCTAATTCAGTCGAGATGATGTCAGTTGTTGATATTAAAAATTGGATGTCAGAACACCCGTATTGGAACAACATTGCCTGTGACCGCAATTTCAACACAACCTCAGTTGATGTCCAAATTGCTAATCAAGGATTGTATTGGTCGTGGTTCATAAACAAATGTGAAGAACTTCGATACGAGGAATGCTATGCAGGGTTCGACAACTCAATCGTTCAAGACCTTGCAGCGTTATCGTTGTGGTTTCCTACCAAACAAACGATGCTTACATGGCACTGGTGCCCCGCAGCGTCCATATACCGAAGGTCGCAAGAACAAGGACTCCCCTACGCTCGTTGGTGGGAAGCGGGGTTACTTAACTCCACTGCACCACTTGAAACGACAGACGATGAATCCATTGTCAAAACTATGTTGGGAGATGCGTCGTATGCTGGCATCTTCACCCACTTTCAAGGTCTTCGTGAAATTTGTTTCGACCGTTTTGCAATGCGTATTATCTATGTTCGATTAAAAGATTTTGGTTATCCAGCCCGAGCATACCCACAAAACTTTTTAGGCATGAACGAACCTGTGCGTAAAATCGAGTCTATGGCAATTGATAAATGCTTGTTTCACGGAGGCAACCCAGTGCTGGAATGGGAAGCTGGAAATGTAACGATCATGACAAATCATGATGGACAAAGACGACCTGACAAGCAAAAATCAACAAACAAGATCGACGGTATAGTTGCTTCTTTAATGGCGTTAGGTGGGTCGCTATATCCTGAGATAGAGACAATTACCGATATCCGGGGTTTGAAATAATGTTCAATCTGTTTAAGAAACCTGTTGCTGCTCGCCCCCATGCCGCAATAGGCACACTGATTGACTACGCTATGAACGCAGCCACAATGTCGTGGTCAAATTTGTGGGGTACAATTCGCCACGAACAAATGTATGCAGACAGAACAGATATTGCCTTGCGTCTATCCGCAGTGCGATGTGCTGTTCAGGTTTATACTGGCATGGCTGTTGCACTGCCCCGCCGAATGTACTCTGTAGATCAAATAACTCAGCAATCTTCTCGGATTATTGAAACTACAAGCCACCCAGCATCAAGATTGTTTCAGCACTACTTTAATCCAGAACTCAGTGCAGACGATGCGTTGCTAAACATTATTTACGATGTGTTAATGGACGGCAACTGCTACTTTATTCGCGAACTTGATATACAAGGTCGGACATCTCGATTGTACTACGTTCACCCTTCCAGAATTCCAAGGATGAACATTAAGCGTGCCAGAGGCGATGAGATGCTTGATACATCTCCTTCTCGCCGTGCAGTTGCTGGAGAAGTTTTGTATCGTATTGATACAGGCGCAACATATCGAGATAAGGACACACAGCCTTTGTATTTACCTAAAGAGGCTATGTGCCATTTCAAATCCTCAGTGCTAGATGCCGACTACTTTCGAGGTGAAGGATTTATTGGTAATGCTCAGATGACTGTAGACTTGTATTCTGCGAGTGAGCAGTTTGGTAGAAACTTCTATACTCGCGGTATTGCTAATCAAATGTTTTTGACTACAGATAACAGGCTGTCCCCTGAAGTTTTGAAGCGTTTGGAAGCTAACTTTGAGGAAGACCCAAATGCTCCGCTAGAGTCAATTTTTAAGACTCGTATTCTGGAGCAAGGACTGAAGCCGGTCCACATGGGTATTCCGTTCCAGCACCTACAGTTTATTGAGACCCGTGCGTTTAGTGTGGAAGACGTAGCCCGAGGATTTAACATTCCTCCGGTACTTTTGCACAGTTACATGGGAACCAAGGCTGGAGATGTTGATCTGTCTGGCGTGGTTAGTTTATTTATACAGACTGGCATCGGTCCATTTCTCGACAGACTTTCTGCTCAATTCAAAACCGAGTTACTACCACTTCCATCGCAGATGCTGTACAGGTTTGAATTTGAGAAAATGTACCTGTACCGCAACGTAATTGACAGATTTTCTGATTCACTGCGTAAGTTGTTTGAAATTGGAGTCATCAACCGTATTGAGGCTCGTCAGTTGCTGGGGCTGTACATCAACCCCTCTGATGTTGCGGCTGACCCAAGGTACGTCCCGGTCAATTTGATGACCGTAGAACACTCTCTGCTGCTTCAGGAACAGGCTGAGATATCAAACAAAACCGCTAAGTCTAATTTAGAAATGCTTGATCTGCAAAAAGACAATCAACGTAAAGTAAATGATTATATGGTCAAACCTGTGGATGTTCCTGAAACTCCCGGAGCAATCACACAAGAAGATATGGACAACAGCCCAAGTAAAGACAACATAGACAAGCGACTTCGCAAAGCCAACAATGCTGTGCAGTCTGCTTTCAGACATGTTATCAATGGTTTGAAGCAATACGAGTCGCGAGTATTAGACCAGAAAAAGTCCACTCGACCTAACGATTACGATACTGCTGTTACAGAATTTTATGCTTCTAACAGTCGCTTTAATGAAATGCTTAACGAGCAGTTAATTCCGTGGGCTGATCTCATGGATGACATTGATGTCAACGACTTAGTTTGTGCATGGGTTTCTTCAAAGAAATGCCCGGAGGTGTTAAATGTTGATTTTGAATCGTAAACAACTTCCTTCTGGCAATCAGATGCTTGAGACTCGGGTATCGTTTAACAGTGCAAACGAACTAGAGATATATGATTACATTATGCCGGTAAAATACGAAGAAGGCGATACTTGTGTTACACCTACTGATGTTATGAATTTTTTGCGTAACGTCACAGGTGACATCACCGTCCGCATCAACAGCCAAGGTGGTGAAGTTGGTGCTGCTCTGGCAATATACAATCGATTGCTGGAACACCAAGGCAAGGTGACAACCATTGTCGATGGATACGCTTTCAGTTCTGCAGGCTGGCTGGCTCTGGCCGGATCAGACAGGCAAATTACAAACGGTGCATTGTTCATGATGCACAACCCGTACATGTACGAGCGAATCGACAGCGAGAAGTCTGCACAGAATGCTGCTGCTCGCTGGGTTGCTCATCGCGACTCAATTATGAATATCTTCACCTCCAGAACTCCCATGAAGGACACCGAGGTGAAAGACTTGATGGACAAAGAGACTTACATGTCCGCTCAAGAATCAGTCAAGCAAGGACTGTTCAATACAGTCCGCGATGGTCGCCCTGACACAAAAATCTTGAACTGTTTGAACATCCCTGCGGAGGCTCTTAACAAAGCTATTGTTGATCGTCCAGAACTGCCTGAAATTCGTCGTAGAGTTTTGAACATTCGTAAAAATTCTATTACTTAGTTCTTGACGGTTAGTTTTTCGTACTTTAATTTCAATCCGGCTCTGTCACGCAACGCATAAGCAGTAGCCGAATGCACCACATTTTCACTGGAGGATTTATCATGGCATTCGCCAAACTGCAATGTTCTGTGCCTACTTTTGTCTTTAATGACACTGCTGTTAAGCACGCCGATGTTCTAAACATGAACCCCAATCAGCTTGCTGACGAGCGAACAAAACTTATTACCAAAACTGAGGCGTTTGACGCAAAAGGTGATAAAATCACTTCTGCAGAAACCGCCGAGTACGCTGACGTAGTGGACCGTCTTGAGATTGTGTCAAATGCTATCAGCCGTACTGCAGTCGGTCTTCGAGAGCGTCGAGATGCTCTCAATGCTGTTAGCCGTATTGCTCAGTCTGCTTCCGGTGTTGTAAACCTCGGTGGCGGTATTAGCACCCGTCCAGCATGGGAAGACGACAAAGAAAAATACGGGTTTCGTAATCAAAATGATTACTTGAATGCCGTTGTGAACTCGTTTAAGGACCGTGAAGTCACTGACCCTCGCTTGCGTCGTTTGACGATGGACGCGATTGGCAGCGACGAATTCAGCAAGGCCAACTGGGAAGCCCAGGGTCTGATGGTTCCTCGCGGATTCCTGCCGGACATCATGCAGATTGAAACCGAGATCAACCCGATTTTCAATCTCATGACTCGCGTTCCGATGACTGCCCCGGTTGTTGACATTCCATGCCGAGTTGACAAGGACCACCGCACCAGCGTGACTGGCGGGTTCCGTGTCTATCGCGGTAAGGAAACTGCGGCACCTGAGTTGTCGAAGTCCGCAATGGAGATGGTCAGCCTGAAGGTCCACGAAGTCAACGGTGCTGCTGCCGTGACGAATCAGTTGATGGCTGACAGCCCAATTTCGATTGCTGCTTTGATTGAACAGGGGATGCGTCAGGAAGCTGCTGCTTATCGTTTGGATGAACTGCTAAACGGCAACGGCATTGGTCGGCCCCTTGGAATGCTGAACAGTGGTAACGCTGCTCTGCTGACTGTCAACCGAGAGGCTGGTCAGTCTACTAGCCTTATCGTTAGTGGTCTAAACCTGCTGAAGATGCGTCAGCGTGTTTGGGGCTATGAGAATGCAGTGTGGCTGTGTTCTTTGGATTTGTATGCCGTGCTGACGACTGCTGTTGTTGAATCCCCGAACAACGCAGGCATCACAAAGTTGTTCTATCCCTCAACCGATGCAGGTAAACCAGACACGATTCTGGGTCGCCCTGTAATCTGGACTGAGTTTATGAACGGCATCGCCAGCGGTCAGGACGGAAACGTCATCAGCGAATGGAATGATAATTTCCTCGCTTGCGTCAACCCGACTCAGGTACTGTTTGGTGAGCGTGGCACTCAAAATGTTAGCCGCTCGATCCATGTTCGATTCCTTGAGCGTGAGGAAGTATTCCTGTTTTCAGCATTTGACGATGCCCGTCCGTGGTGGAAGTCTACGCTGACTCCTCGCAAGGCTGGTCTCACGCTGTCACCGTTTGTGGTGCTCAGTAAAGACACTGCCTGATTTATGCAGGTCGGAGGGGTGGGGGGTTTAACGCTTCTCCCCCCGCCCCTCCCGTTCGATTTTTTCTCCGCTTTTCTCCGCAAAGGATTTTTAATATGGCTACGCAGAAGTTTACTCATCTGTCGAGCAAGAGTTTAATCAAGGCTCTGGGTACTTTGACAATGAACGGCTCTATCGGTAACGCGCATGTGTTTACCGAACCAATCGACAAAGCCATGATCGTTCTAAACGATATGGTTCTCAGCGGCACTTTGACCGTCACCGTCGTAGGCTCTACCTCAGCTACTGGGGCTTCTGGCTATACTACCATCAAGACTTGTGCATTCGGCTCTGCCGGAAGCCAAAACGTCTCTGTGGAAGTTGATTCAGAAGAAATCAGCTACGCTGAAGATGTTGCTGGCGTAACATTCAAAACTGTCGTGTTCAGACTGACTGGCACAAACACCAACACAGTAAAGGCTGCAGTGCAAGCCCTCACGTTTCACCAGCGTGAAGACTTGACTCCAACTGGAACTGGAGTTACTGCTTAATACTCCCGAGGTGGCCGTAGCCATTCCGCAAGATTGCCTGCGGCTGCCTTTCTTAACTTACTCGCCGTGCCGATTCCGCTTTGCGGTGTCGCACATCAAAGGCGAGTTTTAAGTCGCTCCGGCGAACAGCCGCAGTACAGGTACGGGGGTGGCTGTGCTGCGGTTTGTTTTTGGAGGTCTAATTGATGCCCCTTTCTATCGATCTATCGTCTGAAGACGCTCCTTCAACGCTAATTACTGAAGCGTTTTTGCGATCTGTTAAGCAGAATCTTGGATTTGACCCGGAGACACCAGATACAGACCTGCCTGTTGATTTGACCGATCTGCTGCATGAAGCTATTGCAATATGCGAGCGGGAACAGTGGCGTTTTATCCTCCGTAAAACAGTTACCCTCATACTCCCCTACGAAGCATTCACTACAGCAGATCGGCTCGTATTCCTGCCGTTTGGCACTGTTTCCAGTTTGACCACCTTTACCTACAAGAAATCAGACGGGACAACCGGCTCAATCTCAGCCGCAGACTATACGATCTACTCTCAGGAACCTACAAGGCTCTGGGCGGCTGACTGGACCGCACTACTGTCAGGAATTGACACAGACCAGCCTTACCCTGTCACAATCGCTTACAGCACCGGCTACGCATCCTATGAAGCCATTCCAAAGGCTACGATTCGTGCTCTGAAAATTCTAGCATATCATCTGTTTGAATACCGCGATGCGGTCTCGGAAAGCAAGATGGTAGAGTTGCCACAAGGTTACTGTCAGTTGCGTGATTTGCACCTGCTTAACAGTATGCGTGCAATTCAATACGTTGCTGAAGACTGGTCGAAAGTGGGACGTGGATGAACAAGTACCGCCGCAGACAACGACCGAATCTTCGGCACATTGTTGAGTTCTGGATTCCTACCTCAGTAGCAGATGCGTCTGGAGAACTGAAGCAGGAATTCACTATGCACTATCGTGGTCCATTTGCGATGGAGTTACCGCTTGCACCGAAAGAAATATCTGAAGCGGGTCGAGTTGTGAACGAGCAAACATTCCTGTTACTAGGGCAGTGGTGTAAACCTGCATCAACTGTAACCGCCGGGATGTTTGCAGTTATACCTTCTCTCCAGAAAGTCTACGCAATACAAGGTAACGCCACCGACCAGTGGGGCAGCCGACAAAAGATCCAGATTCGTATTGTGGACAATGTGACGCAGACTATCACTACCCAAGTATTGAGCACCGTTTACTAATGGCCAAAAACCGAGAAATCTTGACTATAAAATTTACCATCCCGAAAGAAATTCGCAGTGGCTTTGCTAATTTTCTTGCGAAGACGCGAAAGCATATTGTACGTCAAGCAATTCGATCAGCTATGTTCCCGGCTCGTACTCACCTGTCTTTATTGCTTAAACAACTGCCGACTCAAAGCCGTCAAAGTTCTGGAGCATCTAAGCGAGCCTTGGACATGAAGGTTCGTATGTCTGTCAAAAAGCGTAATTACATGTACGGCATCGTAAGCATTAATCGAAAATATGTTGAGGCTGTGGTAAACACTCAATCCACCGCTTTTCCAGAATTTCGAGCACGAAATAAAGATGGTCGCATAGGAACTTATAAATCTCGCCGTACTTCACTTGCTTTCGGTGTACTCCGGGGTATTGACAAAAAAACTGGTAATCTCAGGTTTGTAAAAAAGTTTGCTCGCAATACTGAAGTACGGTCGTATTATCGCCGTGGTTACAAAAGCAGTGCTTCAGGCAAGTTTATGCGGCGTGAACCAAACAAGTATTGGCATTTGTCTGAGTATGGATTTAATCGTGGCAGTGCCCGATTTGATGGACACAAGTTTGTTGAACAAACAATCAACGCCAAACGCACTGAGATGATTACAATCTTTGAGCAAAAGATGATAGAGCACTTCAGGAGATACGCATGAGTGCTCCATATAACATTGACAACGCAATTATGAAAATACTGTCTGCAGGAATGCCAACAAATGTTCCTGTCTATAAATCTGAGTTTCTTCCTTCAGATGACTTAGTAAAACTACCAAAAGGTTATGTCTTTTTTGATATATCACAAATGATCCCGGCTTTTTGTTCAGAAGGATATTCAAATCCAAATGAACGTGAATCAGTAGACTTTTTACTTGACGTATCTGTAGTTCATCATGACAATACACAACGTAAATCTTTACAAACGTCAGTGCTCAATGTCTTGCAGCCAACGGTAAGCGGACGGCGAACAATTTTAACGTCTTACAATGTGCAAGGAACTGGAATTTTCTTTAACTACATCCGTATGGAGTCAGTTGAAGAAGGTGCAGTTCTAAAAACTGCACAATCTACTCCTGATTTAGTTGTGTTGATGATGTCTTTTTCTGGCAAAGCAAGTACATAGGAGTGCTTAAATGGCTAATCGCGATACAAGCCGCATCCGTATTCAGTTTTTTGCTCAAACAACTGCCCCTACCGGATCTGGGGCTGCTCCAGACCCTGTTAATGCCTCAAGCAATGTTTATGCTTGCGTAACAGACGGACCTAACTGGTCTGGCTTTACTCGCGGTGAAACAGAAACCACTTGCAGTAACACCACACTGGACGCATGGGGTAATCTGATTCGCACCTACCGTTCCGGTAAAATTGTTGATCTCGGCACAGTAACATTTACTGTTGATTGGGATGTCGATGATGCTTACGGTGGGCGTGAACTGGCAGCATTTATGGACGGTCGTTCTGGCGATTTGAAAGTGTACTTCCCGGCAGACGGAGCAGAAACCACTGGGCCTATCCTGACCCTGAACGGCTTTTGCAACTCGTTTAAGCCTGCGGGTACTGTTCTGGTTGACGGTGCTGGTGCCCGATCTACCGCTGAATTGGTGTACCGCATTTGCGCATTAACCGTTACCGCTGCTACCTAATTAAACTCCACCCCCAACTTTTTACCCCCGGAGCAAGTAATGATTAAGTTTAATCCATTGAAAAAGGTAGCTCTACCTAGTAATGACAACGCATTTGTTATAGAGCCGTCTACAGGACTTGTGACTGCGTTCCTGCAGGCACTTAAAGATTTTCCTAAACTGAAGGAAGATCAAATTGATGCACGGTATTTTACCGGACTGCGTAATTTGATTTGTTTGTTTGATGGAGACCGGCCATTTTTGGCCCAATACGCCAACAGCCTGCACCAGTCTGATGCTGCGGTATGGCCCCTGTCTTTTTCAGAAACTGACACGGCGAGACAAGTGCTTGAAGCATTTGACACTCCTTACTTGACTCGTATCATCGATACGTTCGTAGATTCTATCGGTGTGACTCAGACTGAGGAACTCGTTGAACTTATTCGTCAGGTTTGGCCAGACAGGGAACCAGTAAAAAACTGATTACCCCCGATGATGAACAATGGTTCGTGCTGTTTCTTTGTAGTCGTTGGGGTAAGTACAAATCAGAAATTGAGGCAATGCCGTATTCAGAATTCTGTCAACACCGCCAGTTCTGGCAGCACTACAGGTGGGGTATGACAGACGATCTTATGGCAATAAAAGTTGCTTTTGATTACAATACAGCTTCTAGGAAAAACAGTCTTGTTCCGCATCAAGTAAAACAATGGGCTGTTCAGCCAGACTATGCGTTCAAAGTTTTGACGAAAGCTATTAAACCCGTTACGGCAATCCGTAACGGGTTTATGGCTATCGTAGAAGCTGTAAAGGGAGTAATGAAATGAGTGGAACAAGCATTTCCGCTATCTCCGTATCCTTGGGCGTTGACGACACTACGCTCCAGTCGGGCTTAAAAAGTGCAGGCAGCCGTATAAATAATTGGTCGAGTCAAATGATCCAAGGAATGACTAAGGCATTCCAAACCCAACAATTTGAACAAAGCGTAATTGATCGCATGACTCAGGGATCAAACGAAATTATCCAGAGACAACTGCAACTAGCCCGTGACGAAAAGCGTAATAGAGTTCAAAATGAAATTGACAATCTCAGTAAGGTAGCAGACTACCGCAAGCAAATGATGCGGTGGGAACTGGAGCACATACGGACAGTCAACGAAGCAGCAGCAAAAGCAGCCCGAGATCCATCTATCTCAAAAGAAAACATGGATACAATGCGTTTTCTGGGCGGCGGTAAAAGCCCTCGCCAAGTAGCTGCAGAAGAAGCTGAAGCAGCGATGTTTCAGGATTTAGTGAATGAAAGAAAATCGCAGGCTCTGAGTCTTATCAAAAGTCTCACAACAGAGCAGCAGAAGTACAACAGAAAACTGGAAGAGTACAATCTTCTGTTAGAGCAAGGATTTATCACAAAAGATCAGTACAAGGCAGCAAAACTGTCTTTAGGACAAGATCCAGAACTGAAGTACCGCAGACAGGTTCAAGACTTGCTCAACCAGCAAGTAGGGACTACCGACAACTTAGTTGCTCTCCAGCAGCGATTGAAAGCAGAAGCACGGGAATTTTTAGAGGTATTGAACAAGACCAACCTGTCTGAAAGAGAACGAAAAGAACTTGCCGAACAATTTGTAGCCGCTCAGTCTAAACGCAGACTTGAAGCGAGAGCAGTTGATAGTGATCGTCAACAGGCTCGGGCTAATGATTTGCTTAGACAGGCTGAGACTGTACAGGAGCGATACAACCGCAGATTGGCCGAATTGAACACGCTGCGTGCTACTGAGAACATCAGAACTAAGCAGGCGATGTTAACAGAAGAACAATATGCTCGATTAAAAGCTAAACTGATCGAAGAGACAAAACAAGATAAGTCAGGAACAAGACAGCAAGCAATCGACAAGATCAGGCAGATACTGGCCAGTACCGGCAACGAGCAGGCCAAGATAAACCTGCTCACAGCTAACCAGAAGAAAGAAGTCGCAGAACTGAACAAGGCTATGGAAGCCGCTGGTGTCTCTCTCAAACAGCAGGCTATTCAGCGAAGAATACTGCTGCAGCATCACAAAGAAGAACTGGACTTACTGAGAACCAAAAAGACAGTCACAGATAAAACTACAATAGATCAAGACGCCAGACTTGCTGAACAAGTCATTCGCAGAAATCTCACTGCTCAAGAAGCACACAATCAGCGGCTGGCTGACTACGCACGTCTATTAGGTACTGTCAACAAAGCGACGGGTAAGAACTACCTCACTCTGGAACAGTATAACAGAGCGGTAGCAGAGTCTATCAAGATAATGAACTCTTCTCGTGGCGGCTTAGGTGCTTATACAGGCATGATGACTCAAGCATCATTCGCGATTGAAGACTTCATTCAGGGTGTTGCATTCGGAGACATTCGTTCTGGTATTCTCGGTGCGTCCAACAACTTGACAATGGTTGCTCGCGGAGCACTGCAGGCATCTGAGGGTATGACTATCCTCGGAATGTCCGCAGGAAAGTTCATGGCTGTAGCTCTCGGTTTGCCAGCAGCGGTGATTGGTGTCGGTGCAGCATTCAGTTGGTTGAATCGAGCAGAACGAGATACTCGCAGTCTTACAGATGCTCTCAAAGATGCAGAGCATGGATTCGACCGCCTGCGTGCTGCTCAAGACCGTAGAGAGCATATCCAGCAGCAGCATCGTGAGATTGCCAATATCAAAGACATGGAATCTCACGACCAGAAGCGTGTGCTCTTGCTGGAGCAGCAAGAGAATATCAGAAGACGAATGGAGCAGGAAGAAGCCAAGACAACACGACTCGGCTCAGAAATGCTGTTGAATACCATTGGCGGTAAAGATGCTGAAGCCGAGTTGCGTCAGTTGATTCATTCGTTGCGAAACAGCGGTAACGAAATGGCCGCTGCTATGGGCACCAATATGGAAAAAGCATTGGGCGATGCTTTCGGTGCTGCACGTCGCGGTGAAGTCGAAAAGATGATCAATGCCTTGAGAGTGCTTAACTCCCTCGGATATCAGATGCAGCAAAATCTGCTAACAGAAGACTTTACAACAGGGGGAGTGTTTGCTGACCTCCAGAACTTAATCAACGACCCGACAGCCCTCGACAGTCTTCAGGCTATCTTCAACACTGGGTTCCTCATGCAGACTGAGGATCGAGCAAAGTTGAGAGAACTTAGAGATGAGATGGTCTCTATCAATAAAGAAAAGTTAAAGTTGCAAGAAGATACCAAGGCTAACGCACAAGCATTGCAGGAATTGGAAGAACGGCGTCTTGAGATACAGAAAGAGATGAAGAACTTAGAAGAACAGGCTGAAAAGGTTCAAAGAAGTAAAATTGAGGGCATCATCGTTGAAGAACAGATTCGCCGTCGCATGGCCCTTGAAGCTATGAAGATGACGGAAGAACAAAGACGCACTGCTGAACTTCAACAAGAAATGAATGAGTTCATTGGATTTGATCCGATGGCTATGGCTGGTCTTGGACTTCAAGGAATGCTCGCTGCAGGACAAGGACAGGTTTTCGGCTTGCAGTTCCTTCAAGCCAAAGCAGATCAGTTGCAGAAAGAAATGGATAAGGCTACACAAACCCCTGTCATTCAAGGTGCTTTGGAGAAAGACGCATTCAAGGCTCAGGCAGACGCTTTGAAGCAGGCAATGCAGGCAATCAACAAGAAACCTGATCCTCAACTTGAAGCACAACGAGCACTGTTACAGCAGATCAGAGATGCTATCGCTTCTGGTAACGTATTCTTTCAAGGTATACCGTAATGGCTCTCGAAGAAATTATCGGCGTACCTCTCGATACAGAAGTGCTGTCTGCATCGTGGGGTACTGTGACTTTGAATGTCGAGTGGTTGGTTCGCATGACCAGCCCTCTCGAAGATTCTACAGACGTACAATACTACTTGCCGTCATTCAATCAGCAAGCAGAACCTACGTTCACTATTGGTCTCAGTCACTATCCTGGCAGGCCAGACCTGCTGCTGAAAGAATGCAGTGGCATCAAGGAAGATCAGAATGCTGGCAGGCCGTTCTGGCGTGTTGCAGTCACTTACGAGACTGGCCAATGGATGCGTGACATGTTTCCCGGAGAAGACCGGGGAAGAGGTAATGCAGGCACTAGAGACAAAGTGTATGAAACTGGTACAGGCGGCACTCCCGAAGAAAAACAAGTCATTGTCTTTCCTTGGGATGAGCCTGTAGTATGGAGTGCTGACACTCGAACTGTTACTGTTACAAAGTATCATGATGCAAACGGTGGTGTACTGTTACATCCAAACGGCCTACCTATCACCGAGGGTATTGAGATACCTTTGGAACTGGAAGTACATACCTTTACTTGGAATAAACAATACGCTGGGTTCGACTACGAAGATATCAGTCAGTACATTGGCAAGATTAACTCGCAACAAATTGACAGTTTCAAAAATGCTAATATCAAGCATGTCATGTGTGAGCGTATCAGTGTTGTAGAAAACAGAAGACCTGTAAACATTGGAACTCCTGCCGGACAATCCGTAGCAGGAACAAATGCAGAGCACCACTTTGTTACTTTAACTGCCGTATTCGTGATTGATCGTCGTCCTACATTTGAGGGAGACCAAGGATACTTTCGAGATGCTCATCGAAGAGTTTCTAAGCATACCCTCGGGTTGCTCGCTCCGAATACACCCCCTGTACTGCTGAACCCTCTACTGCCAATTCCAATCAACGGCAGGGGAGACTTTGCTCAAGAGCCGTGGCCGTTGACTCCGTTAGGTCAGGGTTTCCCATTCGCAGACCTTCAGACCGCAGACCCACAAACAGCCTTTGCCTACATCGATCCTGAGTTGCCTGTTGAGGCTGACCTGCATACCTTTGTAGCAGACAATAATCTGGAAATACCATGACCAGTTTTGGTGTATTTAGTCCTGAAGATGCTCGCGAGATACACCGTAAAGTGCTCGGCCAGCAATCTACCTCTTCCCCAGAAAACATACAGCGACGTTATACAACGTCCGCTGATATGTACTATGTGAAGATGCTGGCTGATCTTCCTGCAGCTACTAATCCTGAGACTGGGTACACTCAAGCTGATGGTTTGATCGTCCGGTACAAGATCCCTGCTGAGGATACACTGGATCGTGAAGTAGCTCCCGATACTGCAGAGAACAGGGAGAAGATCACCAATCGCTCTACGTCATTCAGTGCAAATACTGGCGACTACATCTGGGTAAAACGTGCAGGTAGCGAATACATTCCTTTGCACTCAAGTGGCGGCACGTCAACACCTATTATTCGATTTGAAATTTTTGAATCTGATTGCGAAGGTCGATCAGCAATCGTTCGAGTGCTGTCAAATAATGGTAGCGTGCCAGGATCATATGAAATATACGGTGAAATTGAGCAGGACGAGCAGGGGCAAGATGTGCCGTCAAAATTTGTAGTAGTGTATGATAAAACTGGATGTTTTTTGAACGAAAGTAATATCAACTTGCAGGATCGAATTGGGTACGCAACGTATTTAACAGGTCGCCCTAAATATCCGTACCAACCGTGGACGGGTTTTGAAGTCACGTCGTTGGCGGAACAGCAAACGGAATGCGAGGCGTTCTGATGGCAGATGACCCGTTTTTTCGGAAGCCTATTCGCACGGCTAAAGGCGGGGGCACAAAATGCACCACTTGCGAAATCACCACAGATTGCAACGAAGCTACAAAATGTTTGTTTCCCTTTTTGTGTGTGTCGCTAAACATGCCATCTTGCGGGTACGAAGCAACTTTGTTAGGAGCGTCTCAATACTTTGGGGCTGTATCATACAACTGCAATATACAAGCGTTTGACCTGTCGTTCCTGTGCGGTAGTTACCTAATCGATTTGTACCTCACATATGAGTTGGTATCCGGTACGCCATCTGCGGTTTTACGAAGCGACCAATTGGATCTTGAAGTATCGCACGCATTTACAGACGACATCAATGCAAGATGCCCTTATTGGGAATTTGATTTAGGCAATGGAGATGTAGTATCTGTTCGCAAATACAACATGGTAAGTCTTGGTCAGCAAAAATGTATAAATAGCGGTCCAGACGACTGTACAGGAGGGCGATGCCTGCCGCAACGATTGTGTGCTGAGGTATTCACTTTAGATGACCCTGGAGTAGCCAAACGCACTACTCTTGAGTGGTACATAAACGACACGGTGTTAGTAGACCCTGAGTGCTGTTGCAATGCCAATACTATGCCAAGTGTATTGATTGCACGGATTGTAAATTTTTCAGACGGATGCACTTGTATTGCACCAAAGAGAACAGGGACTCAATACTACACAGAGTCGCAGGCTGGAAACGAGATCACTGACCCCGGCTCGCTCTTGCATCTACAGCACAAGTTGGCGTATGCCTCCGACCCGTTTGTATCTGGATACCCAAACATACCAGAAGGGTCTGACATTTGGTTATCTGAAGGAGTCTTGGCTGACTCTTTAGCGTCACTGTGTCCATCCCCGTTTCAAATAGAGACCCCGTACACTATTGAAGTGTACGCTCGACTTGTACTGTGGTGCGACGTTACAACTGGAACATGGCAGGCTTGCTTTGAAATTGTCAATTATACTGCGTCTGTCGCGGCGAATAACACAGACTATCTGATACCATTTAATGAAGCCAACATTTACTCTAACGTGTACCGAATCAGTGATGCTAAAATTTTAAGTTGCAACCCGTTTCAAATAAAGTTATCAGGCATTGTCGAGACTGAGTTTTGCCAAAACACTGATAGTGATTTTGGTACAGGAGTTTTAGAGTTAATTGTTGGAGAGTTTCAAGGTTGGGTAGGCTCAAACCCAATAGACTATACAAAAAAGATAACACTATATTCTGAACGCATAAACACAGCGGCATTAGTTCAAACGCTAACTAGCGATTGTCTTCCAAAGCTGCACATCGAAACAACTACGAATACATTCAAAGGTCGTAGAGATGAATGGTCTATTAGTGAGATATGGCCAGAGCATGTATTCACTGGTTGCGAATTTGCTGTAGCGTCACAACCACCGCACCACTACATATACAAAGTTATTGTATACCCTGAAAAATGTACTGGCTGCGACGAACAAACAGAAGAAGATCCTTATGGTGCAGTAACAGTTGCGTGTTGTTCCCAACCCGTGCCAAGAATACTGTATGCAACAGCGTATGAAGACAACGACTGCCCTTGTGCTAATGACGTGGTAATTGTCCTTATCTACGATGCTCAGGAAGAAGCATGGTTAGGCGAGGCAGTATTTGGATTTTCTGAAGGGTGCGGCACATGCAGTGTTAATATGAGACTCGGCTGTGACGATTTAATAGGCTCTCCTGTTTGGAAACTGCAGTGGGGTTTTAATGGAAATATAGATCATGTGTGGGTTCCGCAGGTGCCTGTATCAGATCCAGCGTTTAACTGCATCCCTTTCTTGTGGGAGACTCGATCCGTGTCGTCTAACACATGCTGCAACCCTTCTTTTGCAGCGTCTTTTTTCCACTGGGTGATTACGGAGTAATATCGTGAAACCAGTGTCTTGCAATAATTTGAAAGGACGACTTCGATACATTTGTGAAGGCTCTGACGAAAATGGGCATCCTATTGACATGCTTCCTGAAAAACGGCTGGCATATTTGAAAAGTATATTTCCAGACCGAACAATTGAAGACCTTGTAGCCCACATGCAGAATCAATCGTCAGGCGTTAAAAAAACAGGTCTTGGGGATATCGTAGCTGCCGGAATTAAAATCGCTACAGCGGGGCTGGTCAAGCCCTGCATTCCGTGCGAAAAACGTAAGCAGTGGCTTAATGAAATAAACTTCCGAAAAGTTATACCGTTCTTAGCACCAAGACCCATATCCAACGACACTCGCAGAAACTTGTTGATGCACTTATGGCCAACAGGCAATGGAGCCTGGCAGTGGAATCTTGACCAAATTCTTAGTCGCAAACATGTCTTCACGGGCCAAGTTGTCATAGGTGTTGCCGAAGGTCCGGGCACAGCCTCGGCCTCGGAGGTCGCAGAGTATGCAGCAGAGTTAAACCCAAAGGTTTTTTCAGTGCCGAACAACCCCCGCATTCGCGAAGGGGCGACCTTTCAAAAGTTACTGTCGTCCGTTCAAAACGACAAAGATAGTATTACGTTTTTTTGCCACGGCAAAGGTGCTCGTCACGGAGGAGCTTTTGGGGATAAAGGGTCAACGATTCAAGACTGGACAGAAACCATGTATCGATCTTGCCTAGACGATGTAGATCGAGTTGTGCTGCACCTAAAAACAGCGGCTATGACTGGGCCTTTCCGCCGATTCGGGAGTTTCAAGACTCCGGGAAATCACAGGTGGCACTATTCTGGAGCGTTCTACTGGTTTAGAAACGCCGATGTGTTTGAACGTAACTGGCAAAAAATGGATATGTTTTTCTTTGCTGTAGAATCATGGCCAGGATTGATGTTTCCGGCAGAACAAGTATCTTGTTTATTTCACGACAACGCTGGCGACTTATACCTGAAGTCGTACTGGGATAGTGCGGTACAGGCCGAGTTGAAGATAAACATATAAAACACGAAATAAAAAACAATGAATACCACGCAGGTTAAACTATTGTACAATGTACTGCCAGCAGCCGTTTTGCGATCAGTGTCCGCATCATGGCCTAGCGTGGATTGGAATGGTTGGCATCGATACAAAGGATTTACCGCAGACAAATACGGTCTCCTGCACGTTAGCCTTTTACCAGAGGCTTGCCGAGAAGCAATACGCCTGCTTGCAATAAGCGTGGCCGACATGGTAGAAGATTCTTTTATTGACTACGACCTGCACGCTGCGGGTTTGCACCAGATACCTCCAGGCGGTTTTCTTGGCAGGCACCAAGATGCTGAGAAACACCCCCTTCGGCCTTGGGTCCGCACGCACTCCATTATATTGTTTTTAGACAATTTCCAAAAAGAGGACGGCGGTTCACTGGTGTTAGAACCGGACATTTTGATTACTCCAGAAGCCAATATGGCTGTTGTATTTCAAACACCTAATACATGGCACTATGTGCAGAAGACAGCAGAGACAGCCCCTATGCGGAGAACATTAGCCTTGTTTGCGTGGACAGAATCGTGTGGTTTTGAAGGAGCCACTGCCGCTAGATTTGAAGCGTAGATGCCTTTGAACACTACCTGTTTTTATTGATACACTGCAAAAACTTGTTTCTTTTAGTTGGAGTTTGACATGCCTGCTGTTGTAGCACCTACATCTCGGCATGTCTGTGGTTGTGTTCATGACGGCGAAGTCAAAGAGTTTGAAGCATGGGCTAAACCTCAAACCAAGTCCTTGTACTTCGGACTCAGGCCAACACCGTCTAGTCATCGCAGGGTTCTCTGCGATCCCGGACACGAAGACGTATTAACCAGACTGGTAAATCAGTGGAACAAGGGACATGACCGCCCACAGACTGATGTACCTTACGTCAAGGGCCGATGGCAGTATGCCGTGACTACGGTTCAGTCTCGATTCGAGACAACCCTACAGCCAACAATGAACAGTCTGGTCGATGCAGGCTTCCCTGACCCAGAACTATTCGTCGATGGTCCGTGGATCAACTACGGTGACGTATGCAATTACAACCGTGTTCACTTCAGAGGGGCCAACATCCGCACGTTCAGTCACTGGCACCTGACTCTGCTGGAACTCTACAACAGAGATCCGTGGGCAGAATACTACGCAATCTTTCAGGATGACTTCGTAGCCGTCAAGAATCTAAGAGCGTACTTCGAGCAGTGCAGCAAACCAGACAAAGCATACTTCAATCTGTTCACGTTCATGGAGAACGAACAGGTTGTGAAAGACCGCAAAGGCTGGGTTGAAGCAGCCTATGCTACCACTCCAGACAATACTCGCAGCCACCAGTTAGGCCGAGGTGCTGTCGGCCTAGTCTTTCCTCACGATGCTTGCGTAGCCTTGCTGTCGTGCCCTCACATGATCACTCGGCGTATGGACTCTCAGAGGGGCCACCACTCGCTTGACGGGGCTGTAGTTGAATCTATGAACCAGTCTGGATATACTGAGTACGTTCACGCTCCCAGCCTGCTTCAGCACACAGGAGAAAAGTCTTCAATGGGAAACCGAAGACATCCCGAGGCTCTGACATTTCCGGGAGAGAATTTTGATGCCCTGACCCTACTCTGAGGACAGTTATGCACCCCCGCACGGTCCAAGAGACATTGAACCAACTGAAACCGATGCAGACTTGTCAAGAATTGCCAAGACCTGCATTCATGCCAAACAGCAGTACCGAAAGAGTCGTGCTCGGTGTCGAGTCGATGAAACGACACATGACCGATGAGGGCTGGCAAATCACTAACGGTTTGGCATGTCAAGGTTACAGACACTGCGGATACAACCTTGATTATCCGCAAACGAATGTCTGCAAGATCATTGAGCACACAAACCCCGGTATCGTCGTCGTGCAGGACATTCGCGAGTGGGATGTTCAGCCGGGGAACTTCAGAGAGTCAGAAGCCCGCTTTGAGAACATTACGGCTCTACAAGACCACAACAGTCTAAACGTCACTATTCTGAAAGATGCTCACCAAAATCCTCTGTACCACCGTCAGGCTGCGATTGACATGGCTTGTCACGCATGGATCGTGTACTACCATCCGAGGATTGTGAAATGTCTTGCACCTTACGTTCGAGAGCAAGATTTAATTCGGACTTACCACAGTCTAAATCCAGACGATATTCCATTATGGAACAATCAGCGAGAGGGGGTAGGAATGTCTGGAGCAATGTCCTCAGTCTATCCTCTTAGACAGCGCATACGACAGTTTCAAGCAAAACTGAACATGACATGGCTCACTCACCCAGGATATCACCGTAAAGGCTGCTGTACGCCAGAGTACCTGCAATTTTTATCACGATTTAAGGTCGCGGTTTGTACCAGCAGTCGCTACGGGTACGCTCTCAGAAAAATTATTGAGGCTACTGCTGTAGGCTGTCGAGTTATTACGGATCTACCAGTCGATGACGTACTGCCAGAGATTGACAGTAATCTGATTCGTGTTCACCCAGACATCAATATAAAATCACTGCAATGTGTTCTCGAAGAAGCAACAGCAAATTACGATTACGAACGTCAATATGATTTTGCATGTAAAGCTACAGTAAGGTACAACTACAATACTGTGACTTCTTATCTAGCTGATGCTCTTGAAGCTAAAAGGATGGAATACGATGAACGAGCAAGAATGCTTAGAACAAATGGTTGCCCCTAACCAGAGACGACCGGGAAAGTTTCGTGAAGGTGTCATGCAGATCCACCTGACAAGAGCCTGCGACCTCGCTTGCAGTAACTGTACTCAAGGAAGTCAGTTTCGTGGCAAGTCCACATTCATATCACTAGAGAACTTCGAGATTGCCCTGAAGTCAATGAAAGGCTACTGGGGATTGATCGGGATCTTTGGAGGCAATCCTGCATTACACCCGCAATTCGATGACATCTGTTCCATCCTCAAAAACTATTTCCCGAAGCAGCAGTGTGGTATCTGGTGTAATAATCCTCGCGGTAAAGGCGGCATCATGCGGGAGACATTCAACCCGCACATGAGCAACCTGAACTGTCACTTGAACCAGACAGCTTACGATGAGTTCAAGGCATCATGGCCGGAGTCAAAGCCGTTTGGCAATCAGACAGACAGCCGACACTCCCCGGTTCACGGTTCAATGATCGATCTCGATATCCCCGAGGAACGTCGATGGGAATTGATTAGCCAGTGCGACATCAATCAACATTGGTCTGCAATGATCTGTGAGTTCCGTGGTCAGGTGCGTGGGTTCTTCTGTGAGATTGCAGGCAGTCAAGCTATCCTCAATCAGCACAATCCAGAGTACCCAGACACCGGCATTCCAATTGTAGCAGATGAAGGTTCAGGCATCGCATGGTGGCAGAAGTCGATGACAGAGTTTGCTCCACAGGTTCGTCAACACTGCCACAACTGTTTAGTGCCCCTTAAAGGCCACGGCTCTCACGCCCAGCACGACAATGTGACTCATGTGACCCAACAGTATAGTCACTCAAACCTGAAAAATGGACTGTTGCAAATTTTGAGTACGGAAGAGGAAGTTCATTCAACCGACCGACCTGTCATTAAGTATTTAGGAACTTGACATGACTCCGTTAAAAGCGTTTATCGTGTGCGTAGAGTATGCTGATTTCCTTTCCAGAACTTTGCCTATCAACAAACATCACTTCTCTGAGATCCACGTTATTACAACTCGCAAAGACCGACCAACGCACACCGTCTGCAGTAAAAACAAAGTAAACTGTCACCATACTAAAGCGTTCTACCTAAACGGAGCGTATTTCAACAAATACCTTGCACTAGAAGAGACATTCGATGCTGTAGGTCGTGATGGTTGGATATGTATTATGGATGCTGATGTTTGCTGGCCCAACCATATTGACTGGTGCTTCCACCATCCTGACGGTTCGGTATCTCCTAGTACACTCGAACCTAGTATGGCACACATGCACCCCGGATATCTATACACTCCACTTCGCCGGATGATGTATGACGTACCTGATCATTTACCACAGGAACCATATTGGAAACAATTTCCACTGCACAAACAACAAGTTGAGTGGGCGGGTTACACTCAGATATTCCACGGTTCGGACAAGCACCTTAGTACAGCACCGTGGCATCAGACAAACTGGAAACATGCGGGTGGAGGCGACTCGTTCTTCCAGCAAAAATGGTCTACCGCAGAAAAGCTGCGACCACCATTTGAGGTACTACATCTCGGACACGATGGTCGAAACTGGTGCGGACGAGTTACTATGACTCTAACCGGAGAAACTAATCCACATGCAGGTATTCGAGAAGAAGCTCTGAGAGATATGTTGGCAGCCCGTCATCGCACAAAATCTTACGAATCGGAGAAATTCTGAAACAAATTGAAAGATTTTAGTTTGACATGACGATCCTGCTTGCTAGACTGCCTTCCGTGAGGCAACTAGCCGCAGGATCGTTTCATTACTTTAGTGGAGTTCACCCCCATGTCGTTTGAGAATTTGTTGAAGAAGTGCTCAAAGCCAAAGTCAGAAATTGTGAGTCGTGTAGCTTGCGTGACTAAAGCATTTGCTGCTGGCGTAGTCGCTGATCACAACAGCCGCAACCGGCCATACAGCAAAGGTCTTGCTGGCATTTATGCTAACGAATTTTTGCGAGGTAAATGGAAACTAAACGGCGAACCGTTGATCTTCGACAATAAGGGTCAATGTGTCAGTGGACAACATCGCCTGCACGGTTTTTTGATGGCTCATCAGGCTCTTGAATCCGGTCAAAGCTGGCCAGATGCTCAGTCTGAATTTGATTGTGTTATCGTCTCAGGTGTCGATCCAGAAACCGCTGACAGTGTGGACACTGGTAAAGGCCGTAACCACGGTGATGTGTTATTCCGCAGTCCAATTGTTGACAGAATAATTAGTGCAGATTGGAATACGTCTGCAGCACGCCGCAAAAAGTGGACCACCTGCCTTGCAACCGCTGCACGTTTAGTATGGTTGCTTGAAGGTGGGCAGACTGTCAGCGATGCAGTGAAGTTTTTGCACAGCGAAATGCTGGCATTTATTGAGCGTCACCAGAACCTTGCAAAGTTCGTCACAATCATTTTGGACGCAGACGAAAACGATGGGGGCTACGGTGGTCTCAAAATTAGTCTAGCTTATATGGCTGCTCTGGGCTACGCATGGGCCATTGACACTGTTGAGCCTCTTGAGTCAGAAATTGTCGACATTGACTCAGACCTGACTCATAGTTTCATTGTATTCGCAGAAAAACTGGCAAGCGGTAAAGACTTCACTAAAGGTAGTGTTTGTCACGCAGTCAGTGGTTATTGGAACACGCTGTTTTCAGAAAAGGGCAGCAAAGACCGCGACCGCGAGATTATGGGTCCATTTATTAAAGCCCTGAACTTGTTGACCCCGACCTACCACGGCGATTCGGACAAGGGTAAAAAGCCCTCTGACATCAAGTTGTCTGCAAAAGAACGCGATAATTGGAGCCTATGCCCTATCGGTTTAGATGGCTGGCATACAATGTGTTTGGAAAACATTGCACGAATTAAGGCTAATGTTGCGATAGCGAAGGAAACTCAGCCAGAGCCAGAACCTGCACCTGTCCGTCCTGCGAAGAAACGGCCAGTCAAAAAGCGTGCAGCCATTGCTTTGCCTGACGATGACGGCGGGTTTGATGCAGACGGCGAAGACCTTTGATCTGCAGATGACGTGGGAACGCTGTAGGAGCCTCCAATACTCCTGCCCTACGGTCCCCGGTTCGACTCCGGGGGTCATCCTTTGTTGAAAGCACCAGCAGTCCTGCAATGGTAGGTCTCTCAGCCGCAGGTTGCTTTACAGTTGTGTCACAGACGTTACAACGCCACTGTAACACAACTATCTCCACGGGATAAAAACACGCATGAGAGATGACCGCTGTTAAACTTCATTAAACAAGTCCGTGCCCGTAATACACAGAAAGGTTTTGTCATGGCAGACGCACCCTGGAAACGATTTGAGCGGTACATTGCAGCAATGTTTTCTTCTCTCAGAAATTCACTGAGCGGAGGCAACAGTAAACTGACTCGGAGTGATAGCACTCATCCGAAGTTGTTCATCTCCTGTAAGTACACTAGACACAATCACAAGACACTGAGACAACTGCTTGGCGAAGAACGGGAGAAAGCGAAAGTTGAAAAAAAGACTGCCGTTCTGTTTATCGGGGAGTTTGACGACCGAGCTAACACAATGGTTGTGTTAGCACTTAAAGACCTGCCTGAATTTTGTAGAATGGTAAAGAATGGCGAAGTTGCAGTCGCTCAAGCAACTGTGGAACCCAGTGATAAACGGCCTAAGCGTAAGCGGGCTGGAGTTATGGCTCGTTGACAGAGTTGCGTTCGAGTGTTCCTACCTCAGAGATCTTGAAGCGGTGGAACCTTGGAACAAGAACATGCAGTTTGGGACACTGGTGCAAGCGGGCATTGAAGGGTTCATTAAGACCCGACAAGCCCGAGGTGCTGGTAAGCTGATAGCCAACGAATTTGAGAATCAGATTGCTCTGTACTCCGAGACAGATGAAATCAGTTTCTGGACGAAGTTGGCAACACAGATGGTCAACACATGGATTAGCCTCTATGCGGAAGACCTCGATACCTACGGTATCAAACACTCAGAACGACATCACGAAATGATGCTGGAACTACCCTCCGGCAGATCGATCAAACTTCACGGTTATGTGGACGGTGAAGGCGATGATGCACTGATGGAAAACAAGTGTCGAGGGGAATGGGATGAAACAAAACTGGCTGAAGAGATTGATCTCAATCTTCAGGTCAATATGTATTGTCTGTTCCACAAAGCACAACACGGGAAACTCCCATCGACAGTCTGGTATCAACACATGCGACGACCAGCAGGTTTCGCATACAGAGGGCCAGCAAAAAGAAGCAAGGAAAGTCATGAGGAATTTGCTGGCAGATTATGCGAAGCGATAGATGGTAACAGAGATTATCACTTCTTTCGTTATTTCATCCATCCAGACGAACAACGATTCAACCGTTTTTTGCACGCATGTCTTTACCCAATGCTTGAGTGCTTTCTCGACTGGTACGAATATATGTCTCTTCCATCTAAACAAGGAGTCGTCAATAAAACACATTACATGATGCCCTACGGTTTGTTTAATCCATTCATGGAAGGAACGGCAGAGCGTTACCGTGCTTTCCGCATGTCCGGCAGTACCTTTGGTCTTAGAAAGAAGTCACGATGAGTGTTCGACCTGCACTACGTCCAACAAAGCCAGCGAGTCCCGCTGCACTACCTGCTACGCCACGAATGCGAGCAGGCGATAATCCGTTTGATGACCTGATCGATGAGTCCCCAACCCACGGTCGATTCATCCTTCTCTACTCAGAAGCCGGTGAGGGTAAGACAACCCTTGCCGCACAGTTCCCCGCACCAATGTTCATTGCGACCAGTGGCGAACAGGGTGTCCACATTCATAAGCAGCGTGCAGCTATTCCTATGTCTGTACCTGTGATTGACCTTGATCCTTTGTTCGACCAGAACAATATACCGCGAGGTACTGGACATCCGGGCTGGAAAAAACTGATGTCAGCAATTACTCGTTTCCGTGACAGCAAACATCAGTACAAGACACTGGTGATTGACAGCACAAGCGGCCTGCAGGATATCTGTTTCCAACACGCCGCATCGGTACTGTTCAACGGCGACATGACCAGCAAAGATTTTAACGACTTTCAGCGAGGTTACACTAAAGCTGCTGAGGTGTTTTGGTCTGGTATCTTCATGCCGTTGTGTCTGGAGATCGTTGCAAAGGGTCTTAACATCGTGCTGATCAGTCACAGCACAACTAAGACGGTCGCCAACCCTGTCGGTCCTGATTACGATCAGTACCAGCCGCAGTTGACGAAGGGCATCTTCAATTACACAAAGAAAGATGTCCACGCTATTGTGTACCTTGGTCGCACAGTCAGCGTGCTTAATGACGAAAAGACCAAAAAGCGTAAGGCAGTCGGAGACCGTCGATTTATCGGAGTAGCACCGAATACCTATTACATTGCAAAGTCATGGTGTGGTGAGTCCGATGAACTGGACTGTGGGACTACTCCTGCAGAAACCTACAAGGTTTTGCAGAACGTCCTCGGCATCGCCTAATAACATTCATCAATCAACTGTATGTTTAACTTCAAGTTCAGAAAGGTGTTCTAATGGTTGACAATACTCAGAACCTCGGGCTGGCTGCTCTGCTGAAGCAGAACAAAGCTCTTGCAAAGCACGCCGAGGTCGCGAAGAAAGCTCAGGCTGTCCGGGACTTTGCCGGACCTCCGGGCGAATACGTTGTGACGTTTGTTGGTCCGAAAGTCGTGTTGAAAGACGGTGCCCAGTATTTCATCCTGCAGTTCAAGTGTGACGGCAGCCTGCCTCATCAGGCACCTCACAACGGGGCCAGCATGAACGTGCTGCACAATCTGTCAGGCAATGAACGTCGCACTCCTGAGCAGTGTCTCGAAGACCTGATGCGCGACCTTCAGCGTATGTCCATCGACACAGCAGAACTTGAAATCGCTCAGATTGACACGGCTTTGAAAGGCTGCATCAATCAGGCGTTCAAGATGCGTGTTGTTCCGGGCAAAAATGACCCAAACAAAAGGTACTTCAACATCCTCGGCATGAACTGGGCGGATGAAGATGCTGCCCCAGAGCCGAGACCGGCCACTGAGCCTGCTTCGGCCAAGGTGACAATTAAGCGTACCTCCAAAAACGTCGTTAAAGCCGCTCCAGAGCCTTCAGAAGACGAATGGAATGCCGAATTGGACCATCCTACCGGGGAAGACCTCGACAGCGTTACAGACGATGCTGGAGAGCCTGAGCCAGAGCAGGATACACCTGTTCATGCAGACTACTCCCCGTCTGACTGGGTGGACTACGAAGTCCAGTACCAAGCCCCAAGGTCTCCCAAGGCTCTGACCTACAAGGTTACAGCCGCTGACGACAAGAAGCAGACTTTGACAATCGAAAGGGCAGGTAACTCTCTGACTGTTCCGTACCTGTCTGTGACTCTGCCTTGATCGTCAGTTAATTCCACCCCCGTCCGACAGCCGTGTGGAGCAATCTACACGGCTGTCTCTTTCTGGAGATATACCCATGTTGAAAATATACAATGCTGATTGCTTAGTGCAGTTGAAGTCCATGCCCGATAACAGTGTTGACTCCTGCGTCTGCGATCCCCCCTACGGAATTTCTTTCATGGGCCGCAAATGGGACTACGACGTTCCATCGGTTGAAATCTGGCAGCAGGTGCTGCGAGTCCTGAAACCGGGCGGGCATCTGCTGGCATTTGCAGGGACACGGACACAGCATCGCATGGCCGTGCGGATTGAAGACGCAGGGTTTGAGATTCGCGATTTGATTATGTGGGTGTACGGCTCAGGATTTCCTAAGTCGCTGGATGTGAGCAAAGCCATTGACAAGGCGGCCGGAGCGGAGCGGGGGGTAGTGGGGCAAAAAGTTCGGGGTGATGTGGAAAAAGCCAAGACAAGCGGCTCGACGTATGCAAGTGCTATTGCCAACAAAAACAACAAAGCAATTTTTGGATATGGAGTAGAAAATATCACCGCCCCCGCGACCGACGCCGCGAAGCAGTGGGCCGGCTGGGGCACCGCGCTCAAGCCAGCGTGGGAGCCGATCATCGTCGCCCGCAAGCCGCTGGCCGGCACCGTCGTCGAGAACGTGCTGCGGTACGGGACGGGCGGGATCAAC
>Ga0194118_10001845_pt1 | contig 28577 bp, 39 predicted proteins | sample TA2MahsurfametaG_2_FD_148662 | JGI IMG/M metagenome (GOLD analysis project Ga0194118, IMG submission 148662) | Freshwater microbial communities from Lake Tanganyika, Tanzania - TA2015013 Mahale N5 surface | ecosystem: Environmental > Aquatic > Freshwater > Lake | place: Tanzania: Lake...
ATATGATGTGCCTGTAAAAGGATTAGAGCTCATCAAAGAATTTGAAGGTTGCCACTTAACTGCTTATCCAGATCCCCTCACTGGTGGATTACCTATCACTATTGGGTGGGGAAGCACTAAAAATTTTGATGGAAAACCATTTAAGATTACTGATAGAATTGATAGGTATAATGCAAATGTCTTATTGGAGCATCAGATACAAACTCAATTTCTTCCAGCACTTCGTAAAATCCCATTCTGGAATGAGATGAATGAAAATCAACAAGGAGCACTGTTATCTTTTGCTTATAATCTTGGTGCTGATTTTTACGGGCATTCCAATTTTAATACCATAACCAAAGCACTCAAAGAAAGGAGATGGGGTGATGTTCCAGAGGCACTTAAACTTTATCGTAATCCAGGAACGAATGTAGAGAAAGGTTTGCTACGAAGGAGAATTGCCGAAGGAAATTTATGGTCTTCCAAATAATTTCCTACCACGTTTCCAGGTTCTGTGAATTGCCGAACGAACTTCTGGAGGTTGTTGTCTCAATTTAATGTTTCTGTTCTCATTAAAGAACCCATCATTTGTCATCAGTCGCAGAATGATGAGTATCGGAAGAACTATTCTTTTCATTATCCCAGATTAAGATTTTATAAATTACCCACGCAACACCAATCAATCCAATACCAAGTAAGATATTGACACTCCAAACTACATCACTCATTTTTTCTCCAAAGCATCTAAAATTTTATCTAGTTTTTTCTCCTGTTCTTGTTTAAGTTCTTGGAGAGTTTTTTCTATTTGAATGATTTTCTGTTCTTGTACTACGGTTTTCTGTTGTAGTCCCCAGAAACTAGTAAAACCACCAATAACGGCAGCACCTATAAGTGAAGTTGCTATAGTTCCCATGTTAAGTTCCATTTTACGACTTACCCTCTTGTTTATGTATCCAAGTCTTAAGTTCGTGAAGATATTTTCGAAGTTCGTCTGCTTTTTTTAAATGCCAAACATTACCACTCTTGAAATACTCTTGAGTGTGATTGTCGATTGCTTTTAAAGTGAAATGTATGGGTGGATTCCACTTTTCTCTATGGGGAGTGTTGAATTCTCTCGGCATGGCATTATGATCGTTTCTACTGCTTTGTAGGTAAAATAATCTGTTTTACATACACCAGGACTAATTTCTGAGTAACCAACTATTAGAAAAGCAATAAATCCCATAAGATTAAATCAGTTGTTGTTTATGCTGTGGCAAACTTCTATCTTGTGGTCTACCATTCTTAGGAAATTGATAAACTCCATTGATACAAAGAATCCAATTTGTTCCTGTCTTAGCATCGTGAATACGAATTCTATCACAGGTTCTCATAAAGTATGGCACCTGACCTGGGCCCATGGGGGTAGCTGTAAAAACTGATGCCAAGATTAGAGGAATCATTTTTTCTTACCGCCATTCTTTGCTTTTTTCGCAGTCGCATTTCCACAATTTTGTTTGGACTGCTTACCACCAGCAGAACCCTTCTTACCCTTGTTTGCAGACTTTGTCACTGCACTGCCTCAGATGATACATGAATATTTATGAAAAGAGGTGCTTATTTATGATGTGTCAGTTAGGTAATTGGACCTATTGACAGCATTTCCTAACAGTGTTATGATAAATACAACAACAAGTTAAGAACTGTTACAAGTTCTTAATGTTGTTTTCTCCAACCGGGATCAAGAGAAGTAAAGCATCCCTCATCTTACCTTCACTTGAGGGTAGTGAAGGAAATCAGTAAAAGAGTAATCCCTATACTCATACTTATTTCTTTTTAAAGTAAAATGACTGCTACAATTGCTCAAAGACGAACTTCGAATCCCTGGCAGGAATTCTGTCAGTGGGTTACTTCAACCGACAACCGACTCTATGTGGGTTGGTTCGGTACACTGATGATTCCGACGTTGCTTGCCGCAACTATTTGCTTCATCGTCGCCTTCATCGCTGCTCCCCCTGTGGACATCGATGGCATCCGTGAACCCGTTGCTGGTTCTCTGATGTACGGAAACAACATCATCTCTGGTGCTGTTGTTCCTTCTTCTAATGCTATTGGTCTTCACTTCTATCCCATCTGGGAAGCTGCTTCTCTTGATGAGTGGCTCTACAACGGTGGTCCTTTCCAACTCGTTGTCTTCCACTTCCTGATTGGTATCTATGCCTATATGGGTCGTGAATGGGAACTTTCTTACCGTCTTGGTATGCGTCCTTGGATCTGCGTTGCTTATAGCGCACCTGTTGCCGCTGCGAGTGCGGTATTCTTGGTCTATCCTTTCGGACAAGGTTCTTTCTCTGATGCGATGCCTCTGGGTATCTCTGGTACGTTCAACTATATGCTTGTGTTCCAGGCAGAACATAACATCCTTATGCACCCATTCCACATGCTTGGAGTTGCGGGAGTATTTGGTGGATCACTCTTTAGTGCGATGCACGGTTCTCTGGTCACTTCATCTTTAGTTCGTGAAACCACAGAAACTGAGTCTCAGAACTATGGTTACAAGTTCGGTCAAGAGGAAGAGACCTACAACATCGTTGCTGCTCACGGTTATTTTGGACGCCTTATTTTCCAATATGCTTCCTTCAACAACTCACGTTCACTGCACTTCTTCCTTGCTGCCTGGCCTGTTGTAGGTATCTGGTTCACCGCTCTTGGTGTATCCACGATGGCATTCAATTTGAATGGCTTCAACTTCAACCAGTCACTGATTGATAGTCAGAACCGTGTCATTCCTACCTGGGCAGACATCCTCAACCGTGCAGGACTTGGTATGGAAGTGATGCACGAAAGAAACGCACATAATTTTCCTTTGGATCTTGCTGCTGCCGAAGCAACCCCTGTTGCTCTTATGACTGCTCCAACAATCGGTTGATATAAAAATCAAATAATGGTATAATAAGGGAACTCTTCGGAGTTCCTTTTTTTGTATAAGTGATCTCTAAATAAGTCAGATTCATTGCTTTAATAAAATGTCTCAGGGCATTCGAGTTGTTAAAGATTATTTTACATTTAATGGAACTCCTCTAAAATTAGCAGGAAATCATACTTGGAATATAGTTCAGGCATTTAATGGTAAAAAAGTTTCAATTGATAAAATTACTGGAAACTTTACAAGATTATGGACTATAGAAACCAAGGGAATGAGATTGGATAATAAGTTCTATGGTAGTAACACAAAGGGAGTTGCGACTGTAGATGTGGTTCCGTGGAAGAAAAACGGAGAGTTAAATCAAAAGTATTATAATGCCTTAGATCAAGTAGTTTCACAGGCAGAAAAGAAAGACATCGTGACTGGTGTTGTTCTTTTTGATCACGCATTTAATGCCTACTTTGATGGTGGATGGAAAAATCATCCTCTGAATGGTCTTGGACCAAAAGATCCTTCTGAAGTTCATACGATTGGTCCCTGGAATAAGTATCAAAGAGCTCACGTTCGTAAGACTGTGAAGACTTTAGAAAAGTATGACAATGTAATCTATGAAGTTGGAAATGAACTTTCTGGTAAAAGTGCTCCCACATTTCAAGCTAAAGTGGTAAAATGGATAAAGGAACTTACCAATAAACCTGTGGGAGTGAGTTATGCTGTTGGAGTGTATAAAGATCAATCTTGGTTAAAGAAAGTTGGTGCTGATTGGATTGCTCCAAGTAACTCAGCAAGAGCAGGAGGTGTTCGTAAGGTTTCTGGATTTAAAGGACCACAAATTTTAGACACTGATCATAGTTGGGCACTTACATCGAATGTGTTAGGTCTAAGAACTGCCTGGAATGACAATAGACCTTTATGGTTAATGGATGGATTTGGTGGTGACGTATTAAGAAATAGAGATAATTTACAACCTGATAGAAATTTTATTGATAGTATTCTATGATTAGTTCAACAACTCCTTACAAGTTAGCAGAGATCATTCGTGATACTTGGCCTCAACTGTATACTTATAAAAAGTTTATAATTAAAAAATAATTGAAGATGATATTGAAGAAGATATGAATTGACAAAAATCAAACATTATCATATGATTAATAACTAAGTACTTTTTTTATTTCTATGAGGTTTTCTGTTTATTCTAAAAATGGATGTCCATATTGCAGTAAAGTTGAGCAAGTTCTTCAACTAAGTGGAATAGATTATAAAACTTATAAGTTAGGCGTTGATTTCACAAAAGAACAATTTTACGCCGAATTTGGTCAAGGATCTACATTCCCTCAAGTTATCTTGAATGATCAAGAGCACATTGGAGGATGTGTAGATACTGTAAAATATTTGAAAGAGAATAAATTTATCTAAACTATGAGAAATAGTAAAGATGAGATAAGCAAACTAAATAATGATGAACCCGAAATTAATCGGGGAATTGAATTGTTACTTAGGAATAAAAGAGGAGGTACTTCAAAACCAAAAACATTCCATGTTAAATTTGGTAAGATGTTTTCTCTTCTTAAAAGAGAGATACATTTTCAATTTGATTTTTCTTTTGATTATAAAAAAAGGTAACTCTCGGGAGAACTTCTATGTTAGCAGTAACACTCACCATAGGAACACTTGTTTCAATTATGTTCTTTTTCTTGGGAGGTGTGATAGGATGGATGGCAAAACAACATTTCTACGAGAAAAATTATTTTCCATCAATGCATCCTGAAATGTTTGATGAAAATGGAAATGTAGTTCCAGACGAAATTTTAGCAGTGAGATTTGAAAACGATTATGACCACACAGACGACCAGGAAGAAGACGACGAGTAAAGTACAAACGACAGTGAGGAAAGACAAAAATCTTCCTCCTAATCCGTTTATGAATGAAATTCTCGATCTTGTAAATGAGCAAAAAACAAAACAAGAAAAGGTAAATATCCTTCAAAAATATTCAACAGATGCACTTAAATCATTGTTTATTTGGAACTTTGATGGCACAGTAATTTCAATGTTGCCTGAAGGTAAAGTTCCTTATCGACCAAACGAAAGTCCTTTAGGAACTGATCATTCATCTTTAAGAAGAGAATATAAAAACTTTTATTTGTTTGTAAAGGGTGGCAATGATTCCCTTTCAAAGATTCGCAGAGAAACTATCTTTATTCAGATGCTTGAAGCTCTTCATCCGAATGAGGCAGAACTTTTATGCTTAGTAAAAGACAAAAATCTTCAAGATAAATATAAAATTACTTTGGATATTGTCAAAGAAGCTTATCCTGATATTCAATGGGGTGGACGTTCATGACAAAAGTTGCGGAGAAAAAAATGAACGAATGGACACCTGAAGAAAAGAAAGAAGTTTTTTCTCGATATGGTTGTGAAATTTTGTTTGAAAAAACAACTCTGCAACAAATTAAGGATCCGTCTCTTCCAAATGATGCATACATTGTTATCTATCGGATAGACAATGAAACATTCATGGATTTATGTAGGGGAACCAGAGTTAAAATATTTGATATGTACTATGATAAATATGGTCCAGGTTCTTTAATTAAAATTGATTTTGGATATGGTAGAACAAATCCAAAATTGTGGGGTTATAGAGCACCAGAAAAAAGGAAAAGAAAATGAGTGAAGGTTTTAGTGAAGAAAAAATTGAAATTACTCTTTATAAGGATGAGGTAAAAAATCTTCTTAAGAAGTATAAGAAAATTAAAAAGTACATGAAATCTTCATTGTTTACTGTTAAAAAAATGGATGGAACTGAAAAAGTTGTTAGTAATTTATTAAAAGAATTGGAAAATGGGTAAACATTTTTTATTAAATTTATATGGTTGCTCGTTTGTTCTTTTGAACGACGAGTGTTTTCTTATAGATTTACTTGAAAATGCAGCATCAGCGAGCGGTGCTACTGTTTGCCAAACAATACATAAAAAGTTTGATCCGCAGGGAGTCACTGTTCTTTGTCTTTTATCTGAGAGTCATATTAGTATTCACACATGGCCTGAGGAAGGAAAAGCTGCGGTAGACGTGTATACTTGTGGAGACTGTAATCCTAAAATTGGTTGTGATATAATCATTGAACAACTGTTCTCTCAGAATCATACGTTAAGTTATATTGAACGGTAACAAAAGTTACAAAAAAACTTGCATAAATTTATAAAGGTGCTATAATGCACCTACGTTCATCTGGAATAACCAGACGGAAGTACGCCGACTCGGAACGAAGTCGTTCATTCTCTATTCGCAAATAGAGAACGCAAAAGCCGACGGAAGGAACGCTCTTTAACATCAAATTAAGGAGAACCCTAATGTCACAAGTCGTATATCGTGGTGTCGCATATGACACTGAAGTTCGTCGTCAGCAACAACAGCAGGCACAACAACAACCTCAACAATACAATGAGACCTACCGTGGGGTCAAGTTTGTAAAAGAGAGGACCAAGGGATGACAGCAACTTATCGTGGTGTGAAGTATAATACTCACACTCCGAAACTACAATACCGCAAGTGGTATTCAGAAACACACGCCCCATCACATTCAACAAACACATATCGTGGTGTTGCTTACCGTCCTTGTAACAACTGGAACTGGGAGGAGAAGAAATGATGCAAACTGTCATATCTTTAACTGCTGGATTTGTCCTAGGCACAATTCTACTTTCAACCTATATTCAATGGTTGTATAAGTAAATCTCAAAGGGGGGCAACCCCCTTTTTTAATAGGCATAAATTATTGTTAAGAAACCAACACAAATCACCTACATAGTAGTAGAATTAAGAGGTGATTTAGATGAACCAAAACTTCTTTATCATGGTGTCCCTTGTGCATGGAGGTTATTATGCACAATCTAATCTCTTACAATCAACTAGCTGGATGGAAAAACTTTGAGGAGACTATTGACCGATGCAATGAACAGAGCGAATTGATTAATGACTACTTTAACTGTTTAATTGAATGTGATGATGAAAAACAAATATGTAAGAAAATCTGTAAAGAATTATTAACTCGTTTGTAAACATCTATTAAGTAACTAAGTTAAAATGAGGGGTTGACTGCCCCTCTTTTTTTGTCTATAATTACTTTGTTAGAGTAATTTTAAAATGGATAAAGAAAAACTCAAACTGATTGTCCATAATCTAGAATCTCTTGTAAATTGTCTAAAATCAGAAGTGTATTCTGATTCGGACGAGTATAAACAAGATTTACCTTACGAACAAATTGCACCTTACATTGTAGATTACGACGAAGTATTTTATGACAATGATTGATATCCTGACTGAATTTGAGTTTATGAAACCAGAAGTAAAGTTTGTGTCTGCAACACCAGATGCAGAGAAACATATGGCATACTGTGCCCGTGTTTCAAATCCACAAAATCAAACCAATCAAAACTTTGCGCGACTCTTAGGATACTGCATTAAGCATCAACACTGGAGTATTTTTGAGCAAGCATCAATGACTGTAGAAATTAATACGAGTAGAGCTATTGCCGCTCAAATTTTGAGGCATAGATCATTTACTTATCAAGAATTTTCTCAAAGATATGCTGATACAAATTTATTGAACAAAGCAATTCCTCTTCCAGAACTTCGTAGGCAGGATGATAAGAATCGACAAAATTCAATTGACAATCTTCCGGATTATCTTCGACTTACTCTATTAGAATCTATTCGTATTCACTTTGAAGGTTCTCAACGTCTTTATGATCGTCTTCTTGAAAAAGGTGTAGCAAAAGAGTGTGCTAGATTTGTATTGCCATTAGCAACTCCTACCAGACTTTATATGACTGGATCTGTAAGGTCATGGATACATTATATTGATCTTCGTAGTGCTCACGGAACTCAAAAAGAACATATGGATATTGCGGAGGCAATTCGTTGCATCTTTATTTGTCAATTTCCTGCAGTATCTGAAGCACTTGAATGGACTCGTGGAGAAGATTGTTCTGATTGTTCTGATGCCCCATCTATCTGTATTGAATAAATACTCGTACTTATGATTTGACTTATGCCTACATATCCTGTTAAAAATTTAAAAACTGGTGAAACAAAAGAACTCTATATGCCTATGACAGAATATGAGCAGTGGAGAAAAGAAAATCCAGATTGGGACAAAGACTGGTCTCAAGGATGTGCTGGAGTTGGTGAAGTTGGTGAGTGGCAACAAAAGTTAGTTAACAAAAATCCTGGATGGAATGAAGTCCTCCGTAAGGCATCAAAAATGCCTGGTGCAAGAGTAAAACCCTTTTAATAATAACTAAATGGCAAGAAAAAAAGTTACGAATCCAGTACCTTTTGGTATGACCAACAGACAGATGAAAAGAAAGAAACCAATAAACTTGGATATTATGAGGACAATTGATCCTCTTACAGATAACCAAGAGGCACTATTTAAAGCATATGCTGAAGGTAAACATCTTGTAGCTTACGGTGCAGCAGGAACTGGTAAAACTTTCATCACTCTTTATAATGCTCTAAGGGAAGTTTTAGACGAAAAAAGTCCCTATGAAAAAATTTATCTTGTCCGTTCTTTAGTTGCCACAAGAGAAATTGGTTTTCTTCCTGGAGACCATGAGGACAAATCATCACTTTATCAAATTCCATATAAGAATATGGTAAAGTATATGTTTGAAATGCCAGATGACTCTTCGTTTGAAATGCTATATGGCAATCTGAAAACTCAAGGAACAATTAGTTTTTGGAGTACCTCATTCATCCGTGGAACAACTCTTGATAATGCTATTATTATTGTGGATGAATTTCAAAATCTAAATTTTCATGAATTAGATTCTATCATTACCCGAGTTGGTGAAAATTCTAAAATTATGTTCTGTGGTGATGCAACTCAGTCAGATCTTGTAAAAACTAACGAGAGAAATGGAATTATAGATTTTATGAGTATTTTGAGAGTGATGCCATCTTTTCAGTTGATTGAGTTTAATGCGGAAGATATTGTTCGTTCTGGATTGGTTAAAGAATATATCGTTGCAAAAATGGAATTGAATCTCTAATGTTTGAACATGTTGAATTAGAACTTCCTCGTCTCGAAAGAGAAACTATTGATGGAGTTCGTTATTATAAAATTCCAAAAAATAATGAACTCAAAAAATTAGTTTCCATAACTTCTGTCATCAGTCATTTCAGTAAAGAAAAGTTTGCTACTTGGAGGAAAAAAGTAGGAAACGAAGAAGCAGATCGCATCACTCGTAAAGCAACAAGTCGTGGAACAGATACTCACACGTTGATTGAGCATCATCTGAGAAATATGGACTGCAACTCTGATGTTCTTCCTATATCCGAACATTTGTTTCAGATTGCAGTTCCAGCTTTAAATCGTATAAATAATATCTACGCATTAGAAGGTTGTCTTTACAGTGAGTTTCTCGGGATAGCAGGAACTGTTGATTGTATTGCTGAATTTGATGGAGAACTTTCTATCATTGACTTTAAAACTTCAAAACAACCAAAACCAAGAGAGTGGATTGAAGGTTATTTTGTGCAATGTTGTGCTTATGCGTGTATGCTTCACGAACTTACAGGATTATCTGTAAAGAAATTTGTAATCATAATGACTTGTGAAAATGGTGAACTTGTTGTTTATGAAGAAAAAGATAAAAGTAAATACGTTAAATTGTTAGTAAAATATATCAAAAAGTTTGTTCAAGATAAAATGCCAACTTGACTTTGATACTTTTTAGTCGTATACTAAAAAAAGTTTTTGTTAAAAAAATTGTACATCACAGTTATTGATAGAATGGAGAACATCTTAGAAAAAGTATTAGAGGATAAGTTTTTTTGTCCTTCCAGATTTGCAAAAGAGATTGAACTCCTTGTACAGAAAAATGATAACATGAATTATATTGATGCTATCATTTATTTTTGTGGGCAAAACAACATTGATTTAGAATCAGTTCCAAAACTTATTTCTAAACCATTGAAAGAAAAAATTAAGTGTGATGCAATGCAACTTAATTTTTTGAAGAAGACCTCCCGTGCAAAATTGATCTTTTAATTCCATTTTTGGAGGAAAAAAATCCCGGCAAAAATTCCTTATATTACTTTTTTCAAATGGTTCCTTTTGATACTTATAAGACCTATTTGGCACTAAAAAATCACTTTTCAAAAGAATCATACGATTATCACAAGTACAATAAGAAAACAAGAGCATCTTTACAATCTTTTTATAAAAGAAAAGATAGATTTTGGTTTGAGAAGTTGTCAAGAAATAAATCAGATAGTGAGATTGAAAACTTTTTTGTTGCAAACTTTGTCTCATCGGACAATCCTCAAAATTTGTGGATTGGGGAGATAATCAACTCTGGCGAAAAAACTTACTTTGAATGGATGAAGAGGCATCAAAGTTTAAGTTACTTATTTAAAGAACAATCTGAAGAACTTTTTCAAAATCTTAAGTTTGATGAAGCTTTTGATTGTTCAAAAGGTCATCCTCCAGTTCTAAAAAGATTCTTGAGTGGAAAGATTAATCTTGAAACTCTTGTAATCTATGATAAAATTTTGCAGTTTGGGAAAGTTTTTGATAAGAAGTTGCAGGATCCTGTATGGGAAACCGTAAGTTTGAAAATCAAAAAATATTCAGCATTTCTAAATATTGATGTATTCCACTACAAGAAAATTCTTAAGAGTGTTGTTTTAGGAGAAGTATGAGTTTTTTTGAATCTGAGGTAGTAAGATCTGAAATAGCAGAAATTTCAGAACTTCAAGAGGAAATTTATAAAAATGTATTTAAATTTCCTTCAATGAGTAAAGAAGAAAAAATTGAACACGTAGATCTCTTAGAACGTCTTCTTAAGAAGCAACAGGTTTTATATACTCGTTTGAGTTTATCTGAGGATTCAGAAGCAAAAGAAATGAAAAAAAGAATCATGGATTCTGCTGTTATGATGGGTCTTCCTCAAAACATGGACATGAGTATTATTTTCAAAAATATGGAATCCTTATTGGAAACCATGAAATCCAGGATTGACATTTCTGGGTCAGACCTGTAAAATAAAGGAGTACACAAAGGCCAAATCCAACTAATACGAGGTACACAAATGTCTTTTGAATCGCTTAAAAAGCAATCTAAACTTGGTTCTCTGACCGAAAAACTGGTCAAAGAAGTTGAGAAAATGAACACCGGTTCTGGTGGTGTTGATGATCGTTTCTGGAAACCAGAAATGGATAAAACCGGTGTTGGATCTGCGATCATTCGTTTTCTTCCTGCTCCAGAGGGTGAAGATCTTCCTTGGGTAAAAATGTATGCACATGCTTTCCAAGGTCCTGGAGGTTGGTATATTGAAAACTCTTTGACTACCATTGGACAAAAAGATCCAGTTTCTGAGCACAATCGAGAACTTTGGAACAGTGGTAGTGAAAAGGATAAGGAAACTGTTCGCAAGCAAAAACGTAAGTTGTCTTATTATAGCAACATCTATGTAATCAAAGATCCTGCAAATCCTGCAAATGAAGGTAAAGTATTTCTCTTCAAGTATGGAAAGAAAATTTTTGATAAAATTCTGAATTCTATGCAACCAGAATTTGATGATGAAGAACCAATCAATCCTTTTGATTTCTGGAAAGGTGCAAACTTCCGAATTAAGATTCGTAAGGTAGAAGGTTATTGGAATTACGATAAATCTGAGTTTGATTCTTCTTCTGCACTTTTTGACGATGATGATGCTCTGGAAGCACTGTGGAAAAAAGAGTATTCTCTTTCTGCTATTGTTGCCCCAGATCAATTCAAGTCTTATGAAGATTTGGAAAAGCGTCTGAAATATGTGCTGGGACAAAAATCTTCTGCTCGTGCTGCTGTTATTGAACAAGAAGACGAACTTGAAGAACTTGTTTCAACTCCGACTAAAGAGGATAAAATTATTGCGGAACTGGAAGAATCCTATTCTCGCAGTAAGTCATCTCCTTCTCTTCCTTCTTTTGAATCAAATGATGAAGAAGATGATACTCTGAGTTATTTTCAAAAACTCGTAGATGAGTGATTATTGAAATAGTCTAATATTTTCTCCTTTCTTCAGGGTTCTGCTCACATACTGAGTGGAACCCTCTTTATATGGCATAATGGAATCTAAGTCATTAAAAACAATATTTAAATATTCTGGTTTAAGTATGAATATGTTTCTCTTATCATTCTCAATTCTAAGTTCGTAATCGTAATTTGTAATTGGAACTGATATACTTGATACTATGGTTTCTGCTCCCACTCCTGCATCCCAATAAGTAATTGAATAGTTCGCAGAAACTCTAAGTCCTGCAGGAATAATGACAATACCTAAAGAGTTTCTGACTTCTCTTGATTCATAATGATGAATTGTGCTGTATAAGTTTTCGTAAGAACCATATTTTCCAAGCATTACATTATCAAAGGATTCTTGAGACAATGGCCATTCTGTCTGAATATTTTGAATATTGTTTGCAATTAAAACAACCCAATCTAAAGTTGAATCTCCATAAAACTTATAAGCAACATTATCTGGTCTTTCATCTCCAATAATTGTATATTTGGTAAAATATGCAAGTTCACCAATAATGTCTTCTCTTATTTTTGCTCTTTTGAATAGGTTTTTAACTTCAACATAATCATCAATACTCTGACCGTCCTGAAGACGACTGATGTAATCAAAGTTAGGAACTTGTCTGAAATATGGTTTTGTCATTTTAGTAACCTATTGGATGATCAGGAGGAACAGTTTCAAGATAATTGACATCATAAACTGGTGCAAGTTCTTGGAACTGTAAGTTCATGTCATAACGAACCATTGTTCCGTCACCAAAAGTTGCATAACTTCCAAGAGGTGTATAGTCAACACTACATGCAGTCAAGGCACACTCCTTTATTAAATTCAAACCTAGATGTACATTACCGTCTGTTTTATATTGATACTGTATTTTAAAAACTCTTGGTGAATTTAGAAAAACTCCACTTGGCTCTATTTTAACTGCCATATTAAATTTGAAATACTTAATAATTGTTTTAATTGCATCTGCTTCTGGTTGACTTCTTGCAGACATTTTAAATTGAAAGGTAAAAGGTCTTAATTGAGGACCTTGGAAAAGAAGTTCTAAGTTTGGATTTAAAACTTGATTTCCATACCTTGAAAGAACATTAGAAACTCCAGCAGCTTGAGATGCAATGTAAAGTTGTATTTGTGGAGCACTTGGACCTGCTTGGTCAAAAGCCTGCTGCATCATATCTGCACCAGCTTGAGCTGCATCAGGGCTTTTCATAAGATTCAGAGATGAGTTCAATAGAAATGCATCTATGGAATTAATTTCACCACTTTGCCAAGCAACAGTATTTTGATCGTTTATAGGTGCTTGTATTCCTAAGTATACTATACCATCTGCAGGAGTATATCCTCTTGGTGAAACTGTAAAATTTGTAACTTGTCCAATAACTCCTGGTGCTCTTGGATTTATTTGATGTGCTTGAAATGAAATTCTATCATGGTCAGTCCCAAGTCCAATAGGATATCTAATATCTAATTTTACAATTTTTGTTTCTGCTGCGCGCCCAGGCGAAAATGGAAGTTGTGGTATTGTAGTTGGTGTCCCACCTCCTGCAGGAAGAGCAGTGTTTGGAAATATTAATTGTTGTGCTTTTTGAGGATCAAGTCCAGCGTTTTGTGCAGTAATGACCGCATGATTTTTCACATTTTTTTGTCCCTGGGCACTTGTAAAATATTGTGTTTCAGGTGAAGTGGTTTCTCCAACCACTGGTTTAAATACTCCGTCTTTTGGAATTGTTCCAACAGTCCTATCCAAATCAGTATTTCCTCCAGCAGAACTGGGAGGTTTTCCCTCTTTAGTTTTTATTGTGATATCCCCAGTTACCGAGTCCACTAACAGATAGTATTTTGCATTTCCGTTATTACTAGGGACCTGTTTTCCATTTAAATCATAAGTCTTTGGAATCTCAAAGGGGTTTTTATCTCTAGATCCATACGTTGCCATCAGAAATCCTCCTCACTTACAAGAGGATTAATCATCTCAATTTTTTGTAGAGTATGAGACATTTATAGGAGTTTTTTATTTATTTAGACGGAATTTTGCATAAGGTATAGATAACATTTCATCAAGTTCTTCATACTTTACAACGTGAAGTTTTCCTTTAATTTCAATCCAAGTATAGTTTCTCATCATTCTCCAATGATAATTAAATCCTTTAAATCCCCATTTTTGAATTTCAGTTACTACAACTAATGGATGTTCATCATAAGTGATGTCTGGAGTTTTGGGAATGTATATGAAGGTATAATGCCCACCAACATCTGGAATAAACTCAGATTCTTTGAAAACTTCAAGTATGTTCATCATGATGATATCTGCATCTTCAGAACCATCAAGTTTTCTTTTGAGTTGTGATACTCTAAGAGATTGTTTTTGAACACTTGATTCAAAACCTTTATCCATTATTTGATGCTCAACTCATCTTCTGTTATAATTTTGAATTCAATCTGATTATCCTTGCAAAATTCTTGAGCTGCTTTCCATTTTGCTTGATTAGTTGCAAAAGTGTATACTTCATTTAAATAAGATTTTGTTGTTCTCGACCTTTTTTTAGGAGGCATTGTTTCTCTTTTTGGTTTAATTTCGATAATATAAGTTTTGATTTGTCCCGTACTTTCTTTTACTTTTATAATGAAATCTGGATAATATGACCTTACTCTTTGTCGTACTGGATCGTAATATTTGACTGCAATTTCTTCAGAACCCCAAGCAACAATACTTTCATTTAAATCACACCAACGACAAAATTTTCTTTCCCAACTACTTCTACAAATTATATTACTAGGATTTCCTTGATATTTCTTTGGATACTCTGGTTTGTAGATAGATTTGATACTTTGTCCCATTATCTCGTCTACATAATATATTAGTAAAAGTATTTATAGATGACAGCACCAGTCAAAATGTCGGACCTTAAGAGCAAACTCTTAAGACCTGCTCTGACATCAACATACTTAGTTCAAGTGCAGGCACCATCACCTATTGCACAAAAACTTACAGCTTATAGTATTAATGATTCACCAACAACTGTTCAAGATTATATTAATTTATCTTGTTTTGAAGCATCGTTACCTGGATCATCTCTTCTCACCAATGAAATAACTGATGACTACACTGGAGTAACTGAAAGATATGCTTACCGAAGGGCGTATGATGATAGGTCCGATTTTACTTTTTACGTTGATGCTAAAAATTATTATGTAATTAAGTATTTTGAATCTTGGATTGGAGTTGCCGCAAATGAACAGACTAAAACAATTGCAAAGTTAAATACCACTTACAGAGTTTCTTTTCCTGATGACTACGTTGCTGGAGGATCTAAAGGTGGATCACTTTCAATTACAAAGTTTGAAAAAGATTCTGGAAGTATATTTAATGACAAGGGAACACCATTAAAGTATAATTTTGTTGCAGCTTATCCGATCAGCATTAATTCGATGCCAGTATCTTATGATAGTTCTCAATTGTTGAAATGTACTGTTTCATTCACATATTTGAGATATTATATTGGAAATACTCCTGCAGCTGATTCACCAACTACAGCACCATCAGCACCTGGTAATGAACTTCCTGGATACCAAGGGCCACCAACACCAGGAACTACAACATATCAACCAATTCGTATACCCGTTACACCTTTTGGTTCATAATGATCCTCTATTCTGATGACTAAATAATCACACTGAAGTTTCTATAGGACATTATGCCTTTACCTAAGATTTCTACACCAACTTATGAACTTGAGTTGCCTTCAACTGGACAAACAATTAAGTATAGACCTTTTCTTGTAAGAGAAGAAAAACTGTTAGTTCTTGCATTAGAATCGGAAGATACTAAACAGATTACAACAGCAATCAAAGCAGTTCTTAAGAATTGTATCGAGACAAAAGCAATTAAGGTTGAATCACTTCCTACTTTTGATATTGAATATCTTTTCTTAAATATCAGAGGAAAATCTGTAGGGGAAGAAGTTGAACTTAATTTAATTTGCCCTGATGATGAAGAAACTATGGTTCCTCTTAAAATTTTAATTGATGATATTAAAGTTCAAAAGAACGAAGAACATAACAAGCAAATCAAGGTTGATGAACATATCATAATGGAAATGAGATATCCATCACTTGACCAGTTTATTAAAAATAATTTTGATTTTACTGCAGAAAATAATATGGATCAGTCATTTGATTTGATTGGTTCTTGTATTGATAAGATCTACACTGAGGATGAAGTTTGGTCAGCATCTGATGTTACTAAAAAAGAACTAATCGAATTCTTAGATCAAATGAACTCAAGTCAGTTCAAACAAATTGAAAAGTTCTTTGAGACAATGCCTAAATTGTCTCATACTGTTAAGATTACAAATCCAAAAACCGAAGTTGAAAGTGAAGTTGTTTTGGAAGGGTTAGCAAGTTTTTTCGCATAGGCATGATCCATATGGATCTGGAAAGTTATTTCAAAATGAATTTTGCTTTGATGCAGTATCATAAATATTCATTATGGGAGATTGAACATATGATTCCTTGGGAAAGGGACGTATACGTTACATTATTGCAAAATCATTTAGAAGAAGAAAAAGCAAAGCACCAGCAAAATGAATCTCGATGACCTGCTAAAAAGTATAAGGGATGATGGGAAGAAAGAATCCGCCCTTGTAAAATATGAAGGTAAAGGAGATGAAGATCTTGTTGACGAAGAAATTGATGAAAGAATCTTAAATTTCCTTGGACTTGAAGATATATTCGACATTGATTATGGTACTTATCAAACTCTTCTGAAAGAAAAATTAGTTGCCGCTAGAATGGGTGCTAAAAAAATTCCTACAGAAGAAGATGAGTTGTTGGTAAAAGAACTTAGAAGAGTTAAAAGTAAAACTGGAAGATTTAAACTAAAGAAAAAGAAAATAACTGCAGACAGTATTTCTGGACTTGCCGTTACAAAAAAAGCACCACTTTTATTAACTGGAAAAGTATCGGTAGTTGATAAACCTATTGATGCTAAAGGAGATTTGTCTATAACTCCTATTTTAGATTCTATTCTAAGTAGTTTGAAATCTATATTCAACATCCAACAAAAATCGAGTGAAAAATCAAGAAAAGAATCTGAAAACAAGAGAAGAAAGAAAAAAGAAGAAGATTTAGAAAAAGGAAAAAAAGCATTTCAAAATATTATTCAAACTGTAGTAGCACCATTACAAAATATTCTTGATAGAATTTGGAAATTTATCTTCTTTACAATTTTAGGAAGAGCATTTGGACAATTAATGGATTGGTTAAAAAATCCAGAAAACCAAGGAAAACTTTCCAATCTCGTAAGATTTGTAAAAGATTGGTGGCCGTCTCTTCTTGCTGCGTATTTACTATTTTTAAGTCCTTTTGGTATATTTGTAAAATCAACACTTACATTAGTTAAACTTTTTGGAAAACAACTATTAAAATTGCTTCCAGTTCTTAAGAATCCTTTTGTTGCTGTTCCTGCTGCTTTTGCAGGAATGGCTCTTCTTGCCAATGAAGTTACGGGACAAAGGCAAGCAGCGCCTGTTCAGGCAGATCAACAAGCAAAAGTAGACAGAGGAAAAGCACTGCCCGTTCAAGGAACCGATCCCATGGCAGATGAAATGCCAAGTACTGGTAATCTTAGACCACCATCTCCAACTGGTTCTCTTCAAGGAGTAAGTGGTGGTGGATTTGTTCAAAGAGCCAAATCTGGTGCAATGGTTGAGGGTGGATATAATGGAATTGATAGTGACACTGGAGTTACTATTACTGGAGCAGGACCAGATACACAATTGATTGCGGCCAGACCTGGCGAAGTTGTTCTTACACCCGAAGATCAGGGAGCAATATATCAGAAAACTGGTTTTGATGTCGCAAATTATGTAAAAGATCGTAAACCTCAATTCATCCCTACAAACAAAGTTAGAACTTCTAACGGATTACGTCTTGCAAATCTTGGTGGTTTAGTTGGATTTAATCAAGGTGGTATGATTGGTGATAAGAAAGCAACTAGTCAAGCAAGTCCCCCCTTATCGGGGAATTTTAAAACTGCTTATGACACTATGAAATTAAATTTTTCATCGGCAAGGGATTTTCATATTGCTGGTGCTTTGGGAAACTTTGAGACAGAAGCACCAGGACTTAAACCAAATACTTATCAACTACGTGGGGGTCCTGGTAGAGGAATTGCACAGTGGGAAACACCTGGAAGGTGGGACACTGCAACAAAAATGTTTGGTCCAGGAATCATCAATAATTTATCTCAACAATTAGCATACGTGAAGTATGAAATGGATACTAGCAACCCAGATTCTTTAGGGAGACCTCAACTTCCTTATGGTAGAAAGACAAAAAGCACTTGGTTAGGTTCAAAAAATCTTATAGATGCAACTACTAATTTTATGAAGGCTTATGAGGCTCCTAGAATTCCACACCTAGACAGAAGACTTGCAAATGCTAAAAGAATAATGGGATCAATTGATTCTTCAAATAAATTAAAAAATAAACCAAGAATAAATGATCCAATAGCAAAATCAGCACCAAAATATAATCCTGCTGGTGGTGGTATGGGAGGTAGAAGAGGTAGTGGAGGTAGTGGTGGTGGATTGATAGGTATGCAGGGTGGTGGATTAATAGAAGGTTTGGATTCTTTTGGTAGAAATGTTTTTGAAACTGGCGGCAGAGTGCTTGGTGGAACTAAAGGAAGACAATCTGGTGTCCCTGGTGGCGGATGGATTGGTGAACAATTAGGAAGGAAAAAAGGAAAAGATTTATATGAACAAATAACAGATCCAATTAGAAGACAGGGTGGTGGATTAATAGAAGGTTTGGATTCTTTTGGTAGAAATGTTTTTGAAACTGGCGGCAGAGTGCTTGGTGGAACTAAAGGAAGACAATCTGGTGTCCCTGGTGGCGGATGGATTGGTGAACAATTAGGAAGGAAAAAAGGAAAAGATTTATATGAACAAATAACAGATCCAATTAGAAGACAGGGTGGTGGATTAATAGAAGGTTTGGATTCTTTTGGTAGAAATGTTTTTGAAACTGGCGGCAGAGTGCTTGGTGGAACTAAAGGAAGACAATCTGGTGTCCCTGGTGGCGGATGGATTGGTGAACAATTAGGAAGGAAAAAAGGAAAAGATTTATATGAACAAATAACAGATCCAATTAGAAGACAGGGTGGTGGATTAATTAAAGAAAACACTGGAAGGAACATTCCTGGTGCTGCTGCTGATAGACAACTGATTGCAGCACAACCAGGAGAATACATGATTCCATCTGGTACTGTGAGTAGAGTTGGAAAGAGTTTTCTTGATCAGTTAGTTGCCAATAGTGATTCTGATTCAACCCCAGCAAAACTTGGAATGAGAAACAAAAGAGTTTCTAACATAACTCCATACAACACTGGAAAAATGGCACCGATTACATTACCTCCAATCACACAATCTTCTGGTGGAAATATGAAAATGCCAGGTGGTTCAACTAAAGTTCCTATGGTAAGTGCTGTTTCTCCAGCAGCTGCATCAGAAAGACAAAGAATCGCACAACAACTGGGAATAGGATAAGATGGCAATCAATTCTCAAAAACTTTTACCTTCAGCAAAAAAACCATCTAATTCTGCGATTGTAAAGGCAGATAAATTTATTGTTCCTATTAAAAAAATTCAAACCAAAAAATTATCAACGGATAAACTTTTAGCAGGTAGTGATTCTTCTTTAAATGATAATGCAAAAATTCTGTCTCAAATTGATGATTTATTAAAAAATATCTTAAAAACACAGAACAAAGATCTTGAAAGAAAAAGAAAAGATGATGAAAATAAAGATTTTGAAGAAAAAGAAAGTAAACTTGAAGAAGGAAAACAATTTAAGAAAATAGGACTACCCACTAACCTCATACCAAAAACTGGTTTTCTTGATAGAATTAAAAACTTTATTCTTTATACTTTTTTAGGTTGGTTATTCACAAACACTTATAAGTATCTTCCAAAACTTCAATTTATTGGAAGAATTATTGGTGGTGTTATTGATTTTACATCTAAATTCTTAGTCAACTTAACAACATCTTTAATCAATTTTATTGATGGAAGTTATAACATTTATGATGATATTGAGAAAAAGACAAAAGAAATCGGCGGTGAAAATGCTGAAAAGATTTTTGAGGAGACGAGTAAGAATTTAAATCTTGTTTTAAATGCTGCGATTATTGCCTCTCTTGCTGCAGTTAGAACTGGATTTTTAAGTGGTGTTGCTGGTGGGCGTGGGGGTGCTGGTGGCGGCGCAGCTGCTAGAGGAGCTGCTAGAGGAGCTGCTAGAGGATTTAGAGGTGTAACAACTTCTGGTGGTAGGTTAGCAGGAAGACCAGATCTTAGAAATCCTCTGAGACAAAAACCTAGGGTAACTCAAGGTGGTCGTGGCAATTTAAGATTTCCTGGAACAGGACCAAGAATAACTCAAGGTGCTGGTGGTATTGGAGGAAAAGTTGCTCAACGAGCAGCACTTAGAACTTTAAAACCTTTGATGGGAAGAATTCCTATCATAGGTGGATTAATTGAATTTGGATTATCTTGGGCACTTGGAGATCCATTAGGAAAAGCAGCATTTCGTGGAATTGGTTCTGTTCTTTTAGGTGCTGTCGGTGCTGCTGCTGGTGGACCAGTAGGAGCATTTGTTGGTGCTTGGGCTGGTGGTGAAGGTGGTGCAGCACTTTATGATGTGATTTTTGGAGGTAAAGAACCAGCAGAATCTGCAGAAATTGAGAAAAAACAAGGTGGTGGTTCAGTTTCAACTGGTTCTGGTAAACCTGGAGTAAGAAGAAGTATTAGTGTATCAAGAACTAAAAAACCACCAAAAATACAACCACAAAAAACTCAAGTAGGTAGAGACGTTGGTGGAAAATCAAAAATCGGAACATTTTATTCAAAACCTGGAAGAAATAGAAATAAGTATGAAAGACCACCAGAAGGTTGGTTATCGGGTTTGGGAAGATTATTTGGAGGAGGACAGCAAGGTGCTGCTACATCCAGTCGTGATTTTGGACCATATAATGCTCTAACTAAAATCTCAGAAACATTAAAGAAGATACCATTCATTGGCAATTTGATGGGTGCTGCAGTTGATGTTGCCCTTGGACAAAAACCAGATAAAAAAATATACAAATCAATTGGTAGTGGATTAGGATATTTGATTCAAACTATCGCAAATCAACAAACATCATTGAGTCTATCTAATCTTACTTCAACCATTATGGGAATGGCTGATGGTGGAACTATTCCAAGAAGAGGAATTGATGTAAATCAAGGTGTAAAACCTGGTGAAATGATTTCAAAAGTGCTTGATATATTGATTGAGCAGAGAGTAAATGAAGCACTCAGAGAACTTAATAAAGAAACTGAAAAGAGCAAGGAAGGTGAAGGTGTTCAGGATGATCAGAAACTTGATACCACTCCTGGAAACATTCGTGTAACATCAGATAGTCCAGATTTTTGGTTACTTGTTACTGCCGCCCTTTTTGAAAATGATAAACGGGAGGATGGATATCAAGGTGCAGCTGATGTTGCTCAAGCAATTTATAATAGAGTATCCTTACCTGGCTGGCCGAAGAGTATTAGAGGTGTCATCTTACAACCAAATCAATTTCGACCAGTAAGGAAATATGGTGGAATAAGAGAATGGAGTTATATAAATTCAAAGGAATCTGCAATTGCATTTGCAAGAAAATATAAAGGTTATAGTGGTAATATTGTAGAAAAAATTGCTGCAGCATTGTTGGATAAAACAAAACAAGAAAATGCAAGAACTTTTGTAGGACCAAGAGATAACTTTAGAACAAATTCTTTTGAAGAATCACATGATGATCTTGATGATTCAACAGAAAAAAGTCGTCATGGACATACTTTTGGATTTGAACCCGGTGGTGCAAATATTGCTAAATTTAAAGCAGGTCAATTGATGCCTGCTCAAATCAATCAAACGATAGTTAAAGGCACTGTTGAGCAATTAGACACAACTTTAGGTCCTGGTTATGGATCTGCGGGAAGTAAAATTGCAGGTGAACTTGGGAGGTTTATAGATGCTAAAGGACTTGGTAATTTTGGATCAGGTGTCCATCGACACCCTGAACATAGACCTTGGGAGCCTGAGAGTGGTCATAACCGAGGGTCTCTTCACTATGCTTCTCAAGGTGCTAGAGCAATTGATATTGGTGGATATGGACCAAAGACCTATAGATCACAGGGATATCGTGGTGTTGATGACCAGACTAAAATTCTTGCAGCAATTGAAGAGTTTAATAGAATAAACGGTGTAAAACCAGTTCAACTTTATCATGAAGGGAATGACCCTAAAGGCCATAGTGACCATGTTCACGTTGCCTATAAAGGTGGTGGTCTCATAAGACCCCAAAACTCAAAACGTCCAATTCTAAATTCCTTTGCATCTTATGAAACTTATGGTCAAGGAATGAGAGTTGCTATACAACCCATTATTGTTGAAAAACCAGTTCCTATGCCAATGAATAATTTCAATCCAACTATAATGTTTGGATCAGGAGCATTAAATAGTAATAGTAATCAAATGCTTAAGATAGGATAATATGGGTGCAAATATTGCCGCTCAAGGTGGAGAATCTAATATTTCCCAATTTGTAATCAGTTCGCACTATAACGAACCTGTAGAAGTATCCTCCAGCGCCATAGAATTAAATCTTTATGAGAGTTTATTAGATAGTACAGTAAGAGCAAAGGCAACCATTGTTGATGCTGGATATAGACCAAATAAAATAGGTTCTTCGGTAGTAGAAAAAGACAATGCTAACGTAACTGCTGCAGAAGTTGCAAACTTAGATGTAACTGATGGGTATGGTCAAAGATTGGCATATTTGGGTGACTATTCTTTAATTTCTAAAGAGTATAGAAATGTTCAAGAGTCATCTGCAAATATGTCATTTACAGTTGACTTTTATTCGAAAGAATCTGCAGATAATCATCTTCTATCTACAAGAGTAACAAAAAGATATGAAGGTAAGATTCCTGATGCAGTTACTAAAATTTTAAAAACAGATTGTCTAAAAACACCAAAGAATGTTGTTGTTGATTCAGGATTTAACGATTATGTTTTTCTTGGACATGTTCAGAAACCATTCTACTTAATTACATCGTTAGCAAAAAAATGTGTTCCTGAAGGTGGGGATGGAATTTCTGCAGGTTATTTTTTCTATGAAGTTGCTGATGATGGAAGTGGTTCTGGAGGTTATAGATTTAGATCTATTGATAAACTCTTTGAACAAGGACCAAAGAGAATTATGATACAAAATAATACTACAGATTTGCCTCCAGGATATACAAATAAAATTCTAAGTTATTATTTTGATAGTCAAATTGATTTAGAAAAAAGTTTATTAATGGGGCAATTTCAATCTCAACTTCGCAGACTTAATCCATTTTCAAAGGAATATGTTGAACCTTTATGGGATGCTGCGGTTCAGTATGAAAGTGCAACTCTTGGGACTGATGCAATGAAACTGGGAGGATATGAGTCTCAAGTGAGTAATATAATCACTGATTGGTCAACTCCAGGTGTTCTTCCTCCAGGTTCATCATTAACAAAACAACTGGAAAAATCAACAGAATATAATTTAAACGTAGAAGATATTGTTCGTCAAGCAACAGCACGATATAATAACCTCTTTAATGTAAAATTAACTGTCACAATTCCTGCAGATTTTGGATTACATGCTGGCGACTTAGTGTATTGCGATTTCCCTGAAATATCAAGCAAAACAAACACTGAAGTAAGTCAAAGAAAAGGTGGTATATATATGATAGTAGATATTGGACATCGCATAACTAAGAACAGTTCTTATACATCTTTACATTTAGTTAGAGATTCCATTTTTAGAAAACCATTTTAACCATGGAAAAATCTTTACAACAACATATCAATGACGATCGCGATGAGTTAAATGATCCAAATACAAATGGTCAACGTCGTCGTCATTTAGAAGATGAACTTGATTCATTAGAACAGTATCAAGTAAATCATCCTGATGAAGATTATGATCCAACTCCATTAGAACTTTATTGTGATACGCATCCAGATTCACTCGAATGCCGAATTTATGAAGATTGATAATGACAAATAACTCATTTTTTGATTCCCATTCATCTCATGCTCGTCCAATGTATATTTGGATGGGGCAGATTGTTGATGAAAAATATTGGGCAGGTAATGAAAGTGATACAATACACACAAAGGAAGAAATTCCTGGTTGGGGTAAAAGATATAAAGTTAGAGTTGTTGGAAGAGATACTCAAGTCAAAGATGTTCCAGACGATCAACTTGAGATGGCAGATGTCCTGCTTCCTGTTACGGCAGGAAGTGGATTAGCAGGATCGAAGCAGACTGCAAATCTTCGTCAGGGTGATTTTGTAATAGGGTTTTACAAAGATGGTATGGAAGGAAATCAACCATGCATCATAGGTTGTCTTCCAAATAATTCCCAAACTGAGTTGTTTAAGGGTGATCCAGAATTGGGTTATGTTCCAAGAAGTGGATATTATGGGTTATCTCAAAATTATCAAATATCAACAAAAGATCTTTCACCAAATCCAGGTTCAAGTGAGTCTGGATCAATAGATCCAAATCGTGCGGTGCAAGCAGCAATAGATCATGCAACAAAACTTTCAACTCCAGCAACTCTTCCAAAACCTTATATTTGCACTGGAGCAGAGGGAAATATTTCAAAAACTCAACTTGAATTGAAGAAAACTATTGCTTCTATCAATAAATATAGATCCGATGCTGGAAGATATTCTGATTTAGTATCTTCACCAGATAGAATTGCATCTGCTGCTTCGAATTATGTTGAAACATATGTCACATCTTATCTTGATTACGGTCGTAGTTGGCTTATAAATGAAATTCAGGATGAGTTAAAACCAATATATGACGAATTAGAACCAAATAAAGTTTCTGCCGAAGGAAAAAAACTTGATGGACTTCAAGAAGCTTTATATTGTGCTTTTCAAAAAATATTAAACAATCTAAAAAGTTTGGTAAAAGGTCTTTTAGATGAATTGCTTGAAAAATTTATCAATGGTCCTCTTTGTGCGGTTCAAACTTTTATTGCAAATTTGTTAAGTAGTATTTTAGGACAAATTACAGGAGCAATTTCGGCAATCACATCACAAATTGGAGCAGCAGTTGGACCAATCTTAGATGTTGTATTTCAAATTACAGATATTGTTCTTGGAATTTTAAATCTATTCGTTTGCGATTCTGAAGTAAGTTGCGAAATGAATACTGAATGGAGTATTTGGGATGGTCCCACTAAATTTGCAGAAGATATAGAAAAATCATTAAGTGAAGATTTGAAGAGAAGAACTGAAGGATTGCAGTCACCAGGCGGTGGTAGTATTGTTCCTTGTAATACGTCAGCAATTCCTTGTGGTCCACCAAGTATTTCATTCTCTGGTGGTGGTGGATCTGGTGCGTCTGGAAATGCAATCGTAGGACTCAGTGGAGGAATACTTGGACTGGATATGTCATCATTTGGTTCTAACTATACTTCAGCACCATCTTTATCAATTAGTGACTCTTGTGGAGATGGAGGTGGAGCAGTTCTTAGACCAATTCTTGGAAATCCATCTTTAACTCAAAGTGGTGTACTTGAAGCTTCAGTTGCTTCTATTACTCCTGGTGTTGAATCTTCGACAATCAGTGGAACATTTACTGGAATTACAGAGAAAAAAGTTAAGGTTTCTGGAACTTATGTTGGATCAATCAATTCTGATAATCTGATCATAGGAACTGCAAAAGGAACTGCACAAAATGGAGTACCAATTCAAGGATCATTTACTGCACAATATACTGGATCATCAAATCTCAGAGGAATATTTGTAGTTACATCAAGAAATAACGTAGGAATTGCAACAACAGGACAACCAACTGGATCAAGATCTGTAATTGGTGTTGTTCCAATTAATCCAGGAGTTAATTATCTTAGATCTCAAAATGGAAGTGTTGGTGGAAATGCAAGTGTTTTTGCAACAGAATCTAACACAGTGATATATGACCCTCAAGATAAGTATACTGTATATAATCCTAAGGAAACGATTCGAGTTGTAAGTGGTTCAAAAATTACTTTACCTACAGGTTCTCAAGTAGAAATTTATAATAATCTTGGTGAACCAAAACAAATTTTAGTTGGTAAGGGTCATATGGTTAAAATTGGAATCACTACTTCAGGAACTTTAACAACTCCAGAAAAGGTAGTATCAAAATCAAAACAAGGAAAATATCCATCAAAAAGTAATGGTTCTTATCCTGTTGTTTTGGCAATACAGGATATTGAAATTTTAAATCCTGGATCAAACTATAAAGAAGGTGATCAAATTACGATTGAACCATCAAATAATGCTGTTTTAAGACCAAAATTTGGAAAAAATGGACAGATCATTAAAGTAACCGTATTAAATAGTGGTATAGGATTTACAGATATTCCAAACATTAGTGTCAAAACAAAAACTGGATTTAACGCAGTCCTACAACCAGTGTTTAAAGTCATTCGCATTGGAGATTTGCCAGAAGGATTAGATATAATTCCAGAAGGTATTGAAGTAATTAACGTAGAAGCATAAAATGTCACAAACAGGTCAGGGTGGAGAAAATAAAAATACTGATGCACTTGTTTATGGAAATAGGCATGGTGATATTAAATTTGGACATCTTCATAGAGCAAAAGCATCGTCACAAACATCAAATGTAACATCAGGAGTCATGCTTCAAGCGCATGATTCAATGCATTTTATGACTTTGGATAATACAGGTCATAGATCAGGATGGACGATTCAATCTACTCCAGGTTCTCACAATATTACTTGTGGACAAAAAGTTCCAGATGGAATGAATCCAACAGATTTTAATGCTTTTTTCTGTGTTGCAGAAAATGGAGATATTGTTTTATCTGCTCCAAATGGAAAAATAAGATTAAATGCTCAAGATATTATTTTAATTGCGGAAGGACCTGGAACAGAAGGAAAAGGAAATATTCATCTAAACTCAAATAAAGCAGTTTATGTTGATACAGGAATTTTTGATGTAAAAGCAAAACAAAGTGCAAAAATATTTACTCCAAGAAATATGGAACTAGTTGCAAATACATCTATGAATATTTCTGCATCCTTTGTTCAGGGTCTTACATCTGCCACCGCAAATCTAAGACATCACAAAACGGTTCCTCAAGCATTTCAAATAGAACCAGGTGGTTGGAGAAACAATAATACAGTATTTGAAAATAACAATACACAAAGAGCTGGAGGTCAAGCAAGACCAAATAAACCAGCGACTCCAGTACAAGAAACAAGAAATGTTGGAGCAAAAGAGCTCGAACCTTTACGAAATGTTGGAGTTGAGGAAAACCTCCTCAACACCCCACTTGATCAAATGTCAGCTACGGAGGCGGCGGATCTGAACTTGTTTAATATTTTTTGAGCGGGGCACCCTGGCAGCAATTCCCTGATTAAAATTACTCTAACAAACGTCTATCGGTGTCATCTGAGTTGGAAGTGCCTGATCTTGGAAATATTCTATAATATCAAATTAATTCAAATCTAAATATTAAAAATTATACTGATTTAAATATGCCATTTAATGCTGATGATTTGGTTGCAGATTCCCAACTTTATGTTGGATATGGAAGTGCAAAAGATGTTTTAGGTGCAGGACCAACCAAGGTAAGAGGATCTGCCTTTATACAAGGACCAACAATCATAGGTGATCCTGCTGCTTTTAATCAAATAGAAGCAACCGTGATGATTGGTCCGGTAAGAAGTATAGATGTTCCCCAAATACCATTTTCACCTCTTGAAAGTGAGTATAGGAAACAATCAGATGTTGCTGAGGTTGATACAACTCCTCCAGTATATGAAGATTTATTTACAGGAGAATTGATTCCTGTTGGAGATCCCCGATATGTTCCTGACATTCTTCCTGCAGTAATACCAGAAACAACAGGTGGTGGAGTTGCCTGCGAACCTTTGGAAAATTTATCTTTAGTTGTTAAAGGTGGAGCAAAAGTTGTTGAAAATTTTCATGTAGCAGGAGATTCTATTACTTCTGGTGAAGTGATGTCAGGATGTGGTGCTCATATTCTATCAGCAAAGAAAAACTTCGATATTCCACACCCAACAAAAAAGGGATGGAGACTGACTCATACTTGTGTAGAGGGACCAGAGGCAGCAGTTTATGTGAGAGGAAGAGTTAAAAATAAAAATGTTATTGAACTTCCAGAATATTGGACTAAGTTAATAGATGAAAACTCAATTACAGTTTCATTAACTCCTATTGGTTCTCATCAGAATGTAATAGTTAAAAGAATTGGAGAAAATAAAATTTTTTTACAATCTCAGGGTGGTATGCCGATTGATTGTTTTTATCACATTATGGCAGAGAGAAAAGATACTGAGAAACTTATTTCAGAATATCAAGGAACTATCGAAGATTATCCAGGTGATAATTCTCAAAGATCCATTGCTGGATATCATTATGATGTGAAGGGTTGACACCACCCCCAAGACCTGCTATGATACTCAGGTAATCACAAAACAAACCGAATGACTGACGAATACCTGTCACGAT
>Ga0194118_10001847_pt1 | contig 28569 bp, 26 predicted proteins | sample TA2MahsurfametaG_2_FD_148662 | JGI IMG/M metagenome (GOLD analysis project Ga0194118, IMG submission 148662) | Freshwater microbial communities from Lake Tanganyika, Tanzania - TA2015013 Mahale N5 surface | ecosystem: Environmental > Aquatic > Freshwater > Lake | place: Tanzania: Lake...
TTCCTCTGCAACTTGCTCTTGGCATGCGCTTAGAAAAATAATAATTAGAGCGATTCTAGTTAATGCAATCATATAGTAGTTTTAAATCGTCTAATGGCCTAGCAAGGTGGAACAAGTCTGAATTTTCACTCAAATAAATTTTACGAAGTAATTCCAGCGCTTCAGCTTTCATCTCATTTTCAAGGCTTGGATTTTCCTTAAAAAAAACACTCAAGCTTTCTGATACCACTTCCTCGGATTCTTTGGATGTTTGGCTATCGACTATAAACATGAAATGCTTAAAGAATATCTCAAAGGGTGGTGAGTCGTTTTTGTTTTCGAGGTATTTCTTAATCCTCAAAGCAGGAAGACGACACTACTGTAAAGATTTTATATCAGAAACTGACAATAGAACCAACTCGCCCTTCTTATTTCTTACCAAATACCGAACAGAATATTCTAATTGATTTGCTGTCAATGAAATAGAATTTATCACTCCTACTGAACTATCAGGCAAGATTAATACTTGCTGACCATACCGAAAAGGAAGTGACTTATATGCAGTATCTAAAATTTTAAGGTTATAAAGTAAGGGCAAATAAGGAGAATAACTCTCCAGCTTATTTTTTTGACTTACTATCACATTCTCTAAGCTAATTCGTTGACGCAGCAATGAATCATTAATACTAGTTAATTGATTAAATTTAACTGAAAAAGCTACCTCTAACTTTTTATTATCGTCGTATTGCTTATACAAGAGGTAAATAATTAAAATTAAACATGCAAAAAAAAGAACCTTAAACCAGTTTCTTTTTTTTGAGCTATTGCCTTCTTGAAGTGGTTCTATTTCCATAAACTATTTTTAAAAATTAAGTGTTAATCCCAAAAGAATTGATATCTAGAGAACTCAAATTCTCAGCCTGAATAATCTGATTAAGTTCGATTCGATTGATCTTTCTTTTAATAAAAAATCGCTCTCCAAACTCCTCCCAAACTGGGGTGTTAGTGAAATCCTCGTAGTAGCATTCTATCCACATATCCGAGCAGGTAAAGCAAGTGTATACTTCAACTTTAAAGTAAGAATGCTGTGAAATAAAAGAACTCGTGCAATCACGACATTTAATATCCTGATTATTACCCAACTCTTTACATGCTACACAAACTAATTCTTTCATATCCGTAAGACAACTATGAACTATAAGATATCACTATTATTGATAATTTTTGACCTACATAAACCCTAATTTAATTGTAACGATATAAAAAGAGGTAAATAAATAAATATATTGTCTTATATAACAATAAGTGTTAATTATTATGGCAAACTATAGAATTATGGATGTTTGATTGCTTCTTATCGCGAACTACTAGGCTTTACTACCGCTGGTTCAAACGAAACGAGGTCTGATTCTACAGCTCTGATTAAATTTTGAAAAGCAAAAGTTGCAATATCAGGTATTTCCGGAAATAGTGATGTATTTTATTAAGGCTCTGAATTAACATAAATTACTTACGCATGTCTTTTTTACACTGCCTGAGTATTTTTCGGTGCTCTTTTGCGTGTTCACAATTTAGATAATAGTCATTAAGCGGTAGATACTTTGATTTTATACTTTTTTTCTCTGATTCTTTCAAATCCCCTTTTTCTAACTTCCGGTTAACATAGCAATTAGCGCCCCCTCCTTAGTCGGAAACAATATTATCCAAAGCTACCCAACCACTCAATCCATATCCTTCTGAATAAAAATCCTTGAAATACGCCATACTCCCAACGATCTTATATACATTGATGCGATCCATGGAGCTGAGAACTGCCCGGTACTTCCCCTTCTTCAAATAATCTTTATATACAATTACCCGATCAGCGTCGCTCTTGATCCTATAATATTTACCATACTTGTATGTAAAAAATGCTTCTTCCGGAACCAGATTTTTCATCTCTACCCAGCCTTTAGGTACCTGGTTAAAATTATCATCGAAATACGACTCAAAGAAGCCCATGTCTGCCTCAATTTTATTTATGGGGATTTTATCCATTGGGCGAAGTCGGTGACCCAATTTGGCTTTTTTTCGTACATCACGATATAATGGTGCGCCTTCTGTGGCAATTTCAGATAAATAATAATCGCCGGGGCCTGTTGGCGTCGTGTTGCTAGTGCCAGCTCCGCCGACCTGAGCATTTACCGACGCCCCATCACCTTTTTCGGTCAGGGATGTTGAAACCAAGCCTGGCTGTTTGGAGCGTTCTCTATAATTGTAGTATGAAAAGCTTCCAATCAGCAGCAAGACGATCAATACAATCACACGCTTTCGATTCCGTTTACGGCGTGCGTACATGATGGAGAGTGCAATACGCTCTTCTGCAACTTTTTTTATAGGTTCAATATTGTTTATCAACTCCGCAGCATGGTCTTTGACAGCGTGCGACTTAAGCTGTTTCTTCATGCCATCCGTCCATTCCCGATCGGCAAAATCAGTACTCAGCACATAGGACCTCGCAATGCTCGATTGCAGATCCTCCAAAATCTCGTCCAACAAATAATAGCCATTGTATTCGTTTAAATCGGGGGTGTCACAAAGCTGGGTGTAGTGATAGCTTTTTATAAAAAATTGGGAAGGACTTTCATTATATAAAAAATCCTTATCTCGTACGAAAGCACTTAGTTTTTGTATAGCTTCTGTTTGCTCCGACAAAGAAGCGGATAAAATGTCATTGATAATGTCATCATCCAGACATTGCAGACAATTATTCTCAGCCAATAGTTGTAATAGGGAAAGGTCATGTGGTAGTACATCCAAGTCATTGTCCTCCTGATAATATGAATTCTTATAGTCTTCGGCAATATCGGTTTTATCGGCATAAGTAGACAAGCGATCGTCGTAGAATTTACCCTCGAATGCGATCACCTCACGATCGATCTTCAGGCTTTGGCCATATGCCCTTAATTCGATGAGTGTTCCTTTTGAATTGATGGTTTCCTCCTCACGGGTGTCCTTGAAGAAATCACGAAAATAGCGGAGATGCTGCCCGGGTTCGAAGTTATTCGAGTAAACCTCCATATCAAGTTCCGAAATATCCCCCGAGATCCAATCACTGAATAAGGTGGGGTAATCCCGAACATGTCCTCCATTATACAGCAGGATCTGCTCCTTAAAAGCCAAATATTCCTCCACTGTTTTATACGGCAAGATCTCCTCCAGTAATTCAAAGTCATATATCTCGGTCAACTTGCCCGATCGGGCCTGCGTCCGAATGTAATCGGCAGCTTTAGGAAAAAGTCTCATTGATCTATTTTTGATAAAGTTATTGAAAATCCACTATTTTCAGTGCTTGTATGACAAACAAGATTGCTTTTACGTAAAAAGTACGAAACACCAGAATCAATACAGATTGGGCAGGAGCATCGCTTTGAAAACAACTTTAGTGCATATTTAAAAGTAGATGAAATGATTGAAATATTTGAAAATAATATGAACATGAAGTCATACTTTATTAAGAGAAATAATATCACAGAAGAGGATAAAAATTATCTACTAACACTATACAAAAGCGATACAGATGATAAAATTAAAACTGTTATCGAAAAAATTAAAGAGACAATAAATGAGAGGGTTAAAGCAGCAAAGAAAGAAAACAGCTCAAGCAAAAGAGTAGGCTTTATTACTTTTATTGTTATTTTTATTATACTTTTCTTAATTTGGAATTGGCTAACTAAGTAAACGAAATATTTTATTATGAGAATAAAACTGCTCTCTCTCCTCACAATAATAGTTATACTTTCTTCTTGTCAACCAAAAACTAAAATTGAAAGTATTGAAGAAATACTTACAAAAGCTGAGAAAAATATATCCACTGTAGACTCAACAGACCTAAAAAAGTTAGAAACCCAGATGTATGAAATTCAGCAAGATCTAGAGGAAAACCGTGCAAATTATACTGATGAAGAAGTAAGGGAAATTGGAAAGCTACAAGGTCGGTATGCAGCATTGATTCTCAAAAAAGGGGTTGATGAAATAAAAGACAACTTAAATAACTTTAAAAATCAAATGGAAGGATTCATTGAAGGCATAAATACTAATTCCAATAAATAACCAATAAAAAAACAAAAAATGGAAATTTCAATCTACTTCTCACACAGCTTCGTTAACGAAAATTCCCCTATCAATAAAATAGGTGGCCAAGGAGCACTGGCTTATGTTGATGACAAAACCGAAACTACCACCCAAGCTATGATTAAAGATGGCTGGAGACTTGCGCATGCGATTAAAACTGCTCAATCTGCCCAGTTAGAAAGTTTTAATTTCCTGCTCATATTTGAAAAATAATTATATGGTAAAAATGATCATATACGGCATTGTGTTTTACATTGCCTACGTACTTTTTATTAAAAAAAAGAAGCTCACGCCAGAGCAGATTGCTGAGCAGGAAGAAAATAATAGAAAAATTAAGGAGGAACAAGAAAGGCAAGCTGAGATTGAGAAAGAAAAACGAAAAGTACAGGAAAGAAAAAGAAAAGAAGCTGAGCAACAACTACTAACAGAATTGGAAAATTCCACGTATAGACTTTACTTCTCTCATTCACTAGTAAATGAGGATTCTTCGGTTTACCTTATCAACCCACGAACAAATAATATTGTAGAATCGAGTGAAACATCTTTGAAAAAATTATACCAAAGTGGATGGCGCCTCGTAGATGTAGATAAGACTGGCAAAAGTGCACAACTTAGCGACTTCAACTTTGTAGTTAGACTTGAAAAGCTTAATTAAACTACCTCTATCTTCAATTGCATTTAGAACAATTTAAGCAGATTTTAATCTAGCAAGAATCGACTCTGCGGCCAACCGTCCTGTCTCTGCACCACCATTCATGTAGCCCTTAAAGTCAGTACTACAATGCTCTCCAGCGAAGTGCATATTACCTACAGGAGCAAATTCCAAGCCAGCAAACTCTATCCAATCACCAACTCGATATACCGCATAGCTTCCCCGCGTAAGTGAAGATTTTGTCCAATTAAATACTACTTTTTTTTGATTATGGCTTTCAATAAAACCGGGAAAGGCATCATTCAACTCATCAAGATATCTACTAGACTGATCAACATTCAATTGCATACCTAAATTACCTCCCTGAAAGATAGTATATGCCGCATTACCCGCATTAGCAGCTGCAATACTGCTATCCCACCCATTTTGGATATAATCACTAAATAAGTAGCCCGAGAGTCGCATATCCCGCCAGGGTGCATTGCGCGTAGCAAAAGAAATCTTGCTATTCGTTCCATAATTTAATTCATCGATTATCCTTCGCTTAGCAGCTGGCATATCCACATTAATACTTATTCTTCGAAGTGCCGTGAAAGGTAAGGTTACTAGTAAATATATACAACTAGCCTTCTTACCATTATTGAATATCAAATGGTAACGCCCATCCTGGTATACAATACTTTGACAAAGATGTCCATAGTAGACATTCTTAGCAATTGAATTTGCCATCCTTTGAATTAGTACTTGATTCCCATCTTTAAACGTATACCTCTCATCGCTATCTCCATATAAACGAAGTTGATTAGTGGGTGTTGCATCAATCATCGTTAAAAAATTCAATGAACTTTGAAGGGAAGCCTCCAAACCAAATTCAGCTGTGAAGGCAGCGCTTAAAAGATTGAAAAACCAACCAGATATTCCTTTACTCTTCAAATAATCCGTAATGCTAATGAGATCAAACCTTTTCGTAACAATTTCATTGCCTTCATTTAATTCAACAATATCCTCGAAAATAGAACTAGAAAAGCGACTAAATTCCTCAATTACACTTGATTCACTAAAGTACTGCTGCTCAAAATAAAAAGAATCTCTTGTTAGCTTTAAGTCATTAATTTTTTTATGTATGTCAATCAGAGGTAAGTTAAATTTTTTTGCTAGGCGAAACATGTCACTGTGATTAGAGTCAATAAACTCGCCACCCAATTCAGTATTTATACCCTCACCTAAAACATCAAAAAGAGTTAAAATTCGACCGCCGGGCTGATTCGATGCCTCGAAGACTTTAAAATCAATTTTTTGATCAGAGAATTCAATTCCAGCACTAAGACCAGCGATACCCCCACCTAAAATCCCCACTATAGAAAACTCTTCATTACTACTCCCAAAATTACAAGATGAAAACAATGAGGCTCCACTTAACGCTCCAAATGATAACTTTGTAACATCTTCTAAAAATGTTCGGCGAGCAATTATTTTTCGTCGAATATCCAAATCATTGCCGATTTGCCTTTTAGTCGATTGAATTAAAAGCTCTCTTTTGATGAGACTAAGTAAAATACCCGATTTAGTAAGATTAGGCATTAAATTTATTTTGGCAAGAGTGCAAAATTGAAATCAATTGAGATAAATTTCTACACGTCGCATCAGTTTAGAATCAATTTTTTCCCCTCGAAGATACTCACTTGATACGCCTTTACCTTCAATCTCAATTTTATTCTGAACCCCTTTTTCTTTGAGCAAATCCCCTATCGAGTTTGCGCGCTTCAAAGAAAGCCCATTATTATATGTCAAAGACCCAACTTTATCAGTATAACCATAAATAGAAATCGTCTTTTCTGGATTTTGCATACATAGATCTGCAAGATTGAAAATAACTTGTGTCATATTTTTTTTTAGGTAAAAAGAATTGAAATCAAAGAAAACATCAGGAAGAATCACTAATGGTGAATTAGAAGGGGGAATCATAAATATATCTGCCTTCTCTCCTTTTGTGAATGATGCAGACTGTGCGCCTTTTACTAAATAATTTGATCTAAAATTTGTCTCTCTAAATCCTGCATCTTCCCCACGATGGGTAGGACTAAAATTTAATTTTTTAGCACGCGAAAAAAATTGATAGGAGGTATTTGAAATCTTATACCCCCATTCATCAAAATTTGAGTTTACGTAAAGTAAAGGGTAAGGCCCTTGCCAATCTGTCCAATTTTGCAGATTAGTTCTTGTAAAATAGTAAACGTCCATGTCATTTTTCCCTTTCTTATGGCCATTTGAACTAATATATAATTTCTTCCCATCTGGAGATAACCATGGACTACGTTCAGCAAATGGAGTATTAACTATAGGGCCGAGATTGATTGGGATTGACCAATCATATCCGCTTCGTAGTGAAACATAAATATCTGTGTTGCCCCAGAAATTACTATTCCATAACCAGCCTTTTTTGTGATAAGCGCCAATATGACCAGGACGGTCAGAAGCAAAAATCAGGTAAGCCTCTGACTCGTTACTAACAGCATCGAATTCACTAAAAATCGAATTCAGCGGCTCTGGAAAATGATAAATCTGATACCCAATGGAAGATTTGACAGCCTTAAAAATATCAGTCGTTTGAGCCCCTTCCATGGCATTTTCACTCATAGGCCCAAGATTCTCAATGTAATTACCAACAACTAATAAAGAACCATCTTTGAAAGCATGTGTTGCAACTTCATGTGCATCCGTATTTAAAAAAGTTATTGGTCGGGCATCTTCATATACCCCATTTCTAAAACGACTTATGAAAATATCTTCGCCACCAGCACTCTTCTGCTTTGTAAAATCCAGTTTAAAATCAAAAAATCCAGTTCGATCCATACCAGAAAAGATTAAACCGCTGCCATCATACGTAGGGATCGGAAGATACTCATTGGCCGATGTGTTAATATGGTGTGACATACGAATTGGTGACATCCCTAACTCATTGAACTGAATTTTTTTCTGTGAATAAAGACCGGCGGAATAACAGAAGTAGAGCAAAAAGACTAGGAGTTTTATGGGTAAATCTACCGATTGAACATTAATAGCGGACTTGTCATGCGTTTTATTATATCTCATTGATTTTCTGATGTTAATAGAGATAAATTAATTTGGGATTTATACCTTAGTTATACAATTTTAGGATATTTTTATCAAATATATAATTATGCGTCTACAACACATATGAGATTAAAGATACTTAATACTACTAGTTCAATATTTATTATACTAAGTGCAGTATGCCTTGGGTTTGAGGCTAATTTGGCAAGCCACACCAAATTGCAGCCAATTTTCCTTGCACTTGATTCTTTGTTTGTAGCATATTTTACTCTAGAACTTATTCTTCGAATTAAATACAGGCAAACCAGCTACAAAGATTTTAAAATTTCATTATTAAATCATCTACGTCTATTAATAGGCAAACAAACAGTAGTAACCTGTAAGAATGAAAGTATAGAAGAATGGAGTTGGCTAATTTTTGATTTTATACTCGTTCTTCTAACCTACATTTCATTTTTAAAACATATTGTAGATCATCCTCAATTAATCCTACTTTGTAGGCTATTTAGAGTCTTTCGCATTCTACGATTATTTGAACTTAATAATACATTAAGAAATATTGAAAAAAAAATTATATCAGCTATACCAATCATATTCACTTTTTTAATACTCATCAATATAATATTGTACACCTATGCGCTAATAGGAATGTATATGTATGAATTTAATAAATTTAATAGTATTGACTTTAGCAGTGTTTATAATGCAATGATAAGCCTGTTTATGATAATGACGAATGGATGGTCTGATCCTATCAAAGAAATGCGAGCATTTGAAAATATTCCAAGTTTTGTTACAGATGCATACATAATTTCCTTTTTCATTTTTTCTGTATTAATTACCCTCAATGTATTTCTTGCTGTAATGACATCCCAAATACAAGAAAGGATAAAATATGATATGGACTTAATTAAGAAGAAAGAAGATCAAATTCAAGAAGAATTACATTCATTTGAAAAAGATGTGTTGATAGAGAGAGATTATATAAATAGGAAACTAGACCAAATTCTAAATAAAGTGTCACAATCACCTAAATAAACATGTCGTATGAAAAAAATAATTATTTTATTGATTTGCTTTGTGTATTTAAAACCTATGATAGCACATAGCCAAGAAAAAAAAGAAGTAGTCAAAGTAACTTATGGACTGTTCATAAAGAAAGTAGTACCAAATTTTAAAGAGGGCACTTTTTATGCAGAATTTTACTGGTGGATAAAATTCAAAAACGATAGCACAACATCAGGCTGGAGAAATGACGATATCATTAATATTGAGTATGTAAACGCATGTCAATCAGAAAATGGGAGTGGTATAAGCGAAATTCAAGAAAATAAAGTAATTGGGAAAGATGAATACTATTATAATGGATATCACCAAGGAGATTTTTATTTCAATCCAGACTATACATCTTACCCTTTTGATACACAATCGCTCAATATTTCAATCGAAAATACTCTTATACCCGCATCTCAATTAATTTTTGTAATAGACACCGCCTCTTTCATTAGCTCAGGAGCAGAAAAAAAATATTTTGGCCTATCAGATGACTTGCTTAGAGCAAAATCTACAAATTTTAATATCGCAAAGTCAGAATTGACTACTTTAAGCGGGCTATATAACTCAAATTTTGGAGATCCTGATTTCCCAAATCAATCCTCATATAGTCGTGTTAGCGTTGGTATTTTTATTAGCAGATCATTTATTCCATTTATTACTAAATTAATTATACCACTAGCAATTATTCTTTTTCTAGTATACTTTGTATTCTTCATACCAGCTGATAAAATTGATATTGCCGCCGGCCTTACTGTTACATCCTTATTGAGCGCTATTGCATTTCAGCTTTCTGTAAACTCTGACCTACCAGAAATAGGATATATAATATATGTCGATAAAGTGTTCTATAGTTGCTATTTCTTAATTGCAATTTCAATGGCCGAATCGCTATACACCTTTTATTTAGACAAGAGTGGTGATGAGAAGAAAATGAGACTCGCCGAGCGAATTGACATTGCCTCTAGGTTCCTCTTTCCCGTAATGTTTGTTGCAAGTATTTATTTATTCGCCTAAAAAAATAGGGGTGCAAATATTGCACCCCTATTTAAAATCAATATGCCAGCTACTACGAGGCGGTCTCGCTGTATATGACATTCATCAAAACTTCATCCAAAAAGCACATTCCTTGAAATAGAAACGGTGAGCTCGAAAATCTAAACTCAGACTCATTTTGTGTTCGTAATCGCAACATATTATTCGCAATCCAATCCTCGTCTGATTTGACATAATTTTCAAGATAAATCTCAACAAACTTATTAGCCCTGTTGTTTAATTTATAATAATCGAATAAGTCCCACTCACGTACAAGACCTATATACTCATTTAAGAAGATGTCAAAACGAGGCAAACCTGTTATGTTTTGAGCAGTTGGACTAACAGAGGGAAAATGAAGCTTTTCGCCCAACTCAAAAATAAACTTATTTTCCATCTTAGTATCCCAATTCATATTATCAGATTTGGAATCATTGTCATACACATAACCGAATTCACCCAAAATTTCCACATCGGCATTAGGTGATTTTCTAACAATTCCGCGAGGAGAGGCAAGACCCAAAGAAACTTCCATTTTTAGATTCTCCCTCTTAACATAATAATTCAAGTGCTTCAATACCTCTCCTTTCTTGACACCTGGAAAATCATAAATCTCTAGCCCTTTTGAAAAGCATCTACGATAAAAATTATTAGCCGTCTCCTCACCTAAAGCCACTGGTAGCCAATCGAACAATTTACCCCCTTTTCCGAACGTTGAAATATGAAGATTTAGCCCCTTCTCTAACCCTAATTTAGGATTTCCAGACTCTACATCCTCCTTAATTATACTTGCAGTCAATTGACCAGAGTGAAACAACAGTAAACCACAGATATATGATGCGATAGCAATTAGCCCTCGAGTATGATCTCTAGAGAGCTCCTCATTTTCTGGATCCCAAAGCTCGGAGTAAAATGCTCGTTCCATATCAGGTACAGCTTGCAAATTTTCGAAAAGTAAATTTGTATAGTAAGAAGCTGTAGTGTTATTCATCTTATCCATCCCTAAAATATTCAAGCCCTCACGCCGTAAAAAGTGATTTATACATTTTTGAATACTGCTAGATGCCCCAATAGCTTTGGCGATACGATCACCTGCAATCTTTACAGATGATTGTTTTAGAAGCATGGCTCGCATATCGCCAGGATCATTGGCAAGCAATAAAATATCAGAGGTCACACCCCCAATGTCAATACCCAAGAACACGGAACCAACAGGAAGACCAATACCACCCATAGATAGCGCATAATTACAAACAGCTTCACTTTCGCTAAGCGCTGTTGTGTACTCGTGTGTCTCGCCGGATATCTTCGCTGTTTTTGTTTTTGACCCCTTGATTGGAAACACATTTTTGACCACCTCCTCATATATACCCTCATAGGTCCTTCTAAGATCTTTTGGCATTGCATGGGGGTAGGACCAAATCAACTGCCCGGGACGCTTTCCCTGCTCAAAAAGCTCAGCACAAACACAAAGCCACACGTTCTTCAAAAAAGCCTTTTTATGAACTAAATAACGGTCCTCTCTCTTCCACTTTAAATCATAAATGATCTTGGACTCTTCATCTTCAACCTGAATATTTAACACTGCTTTATCGCCACTTTTAATAGGGATATTTACCTCCTGAAGGGGGATTCCACCTGACACTGCCTGTGGAAGTTGTAGTTCATAATCTGATAACCGAAGGGTATTATGTAATACCAGTGCAGATCGGAGCGCCTTGGCCTGTTCGTCGTTTTGGAAGAAAAATATCTCATTTACACCTGCAGAGCTAGCCGGATCATTTTTTTCCTCCCCTAATAAAAATGTTCTTCTTGACTTAACCGCTAAATTGCTAACAACACTTGATTTATCAACAATCGAAATAGAAGTATTCGTAGAGCCAAAATCCATAGAAACTGTAACTGGTTCTAGTTCTTGCCTTTCGTGCGTCAAGTTTCTCAAGCTTTGCTTTGACCCAGATTTATTTGAAAGCAAAATATATCCACAACGATAATCTTCATAGTGTTCACTGCTCCTTCTAAACTCTACCCCTAGGAATGGGACATTTGACTTGAATATCTCGTATTTAACCATCTTTTCCTTAACCTTTTCAACGTTGTGTTCTACAATACACGAAGCGGGAGAATCTTTATCTTTTTTATCACTGAAGTAGTAAAGATTGTTTTCGTCAACAAATCGTAATTTTTCCATATTATCCTGATCGGATATCAATGGAATTGATTTAATACCCTTACCAGAATGAGGTATCTCTGAATACATATAATACTCGGACCAATTTTTTGCATAAAAGTTAGGCCATAAGATAATAGATGTATTGATAGGTGCAGAAGCATTAGACACGTTATAACGCTTAGAGAAGAAAGTATCAAATCCCGAAATTTCAAGTTTTAATGTCACCTCTAACTGCGAATCGTCGGTAATGTAATACCCTGATAATATCTTATCATAATCAAGACCTCGCTCACCTTTTCCCAATATATCCTCAATTTGATTTTGAAATTCACTCACTCCAATCGAACTCAATGGCAAAGTAAAATGGTATTGCTTACCATCATCACCTTTCGCAGTAAGCAAAGAAACCAGACCGCTAGAAATATCACTAGAGTCAACCATAAGAATCTGAGAAGTCTCTACTGACAATAGAAGTTTGTCAGGATTGAATTCCTTTAAGTCCCCTGTGGCATTCTCAGTCAGGTAGCGTCCGTCAGCAGTTTTGTAAATTTTGACATCAACATTGAATAAAGTATCAAATGGCTTGTGGGCAGTGAATTTATCACATGAATCTAAGACCCCTGAGACCTTATCATTGAATTTGGGATCTAATTCGACAAGTTTATCCTTAACCTCATTCTGAAAGTCACGCAAAAAGGAGTGAACGGTAATTATATTGAATTCTGCGTCCTTAAACTGCTTTTCAAAAACATTTACTTGCTTTCTCAAGTACCCAACATAATGAAAAACTCTTTCAAGCTCCTTTTTTTCAAGGTAGTCAGATGGGTTTTTGAAACGACCCCTTACGTAAAAGGGGATTTTAGAGTCCTTTAAGTCATAGCTGGCAGCAGGATAAAGTAAAGTAAGTGGACTAGAACCGGCTATTACAACATTATCCAATGTCAACAGCAACACGTATGGAAAGGTGACAGATGTATTTTTCCTCTCATCGGCATTTTGAGTTGGCATTGAGAACTTAGCCTGCTCAAAAAGCATATTGCCAAAGGCACCAGATAACTCATAAATATTCGAAGTTTGCTTTAAGACATCAACTGTCGAGAGCTCATTGAAATTAAGATCATCTGAATATTTCAGATCAACTCGGTCAACTCCAATTCTGCTATTGTACAAAGCAAGACATGCAATCGCACCTTTATACTCATCCTGAAGGGCGCTATATAAGTTGTCCATGCCCTTCATTTCACCCTTTGGAGATTTATCAAATTGGGTGATAAAACGGTAAGAAATAGCATTTTTCATCATATAAGCTCTAACCCAAGGGGAGGGTACAGCAGTTAAAATGCTATACACATCCGAACCCTCGTCCATATTTAGACCCGCCAGCTTAATTGAGTTGACATAATTATTTACTTGGGTAAATGAATGCCATGAATCATCAGACTTCGGTATACCCTTACTCAAGCTATCATTATCTGCCAGTACAGGAATTCTTTCTTTATTTGCAGCCATAAAATTATTTTTTATTCTTCTTGTAAAATAACGCGTGAATCTAGTTTAAAACTATAAAACGTCTCTCGTAGGTTATCAACGAGTGTGCCAAAATCACCGCCTGCGTTTTTATGCAATTTTTTAAACCGCGTAACAAAGGCGTTTTTGGCAGATTTTTTTGACAATTCTGGATATGCAATTGACCAGTTGCTAGGGTCTAGACCAAAAAAACTGTTGGGCAATTCCAAGAAGTCCTTGTCGGCTTGAGGCTTGAACGTAAAAAAAACTTGATTCAACCAACCTGGCAGATAACCACCCCCATCATCACCTTTGGGAATCAATGTAAAATAGTTAAGGAAAAAGCTAAAGGATTCTAATATCTCAGGATTAACATCGTAAGCAGAATTATATAGCTTTAAATCATCTACTAGCCCCATCAGATTTCCTTGATACTCTGAATGAACTAGAGCACCAATAGAATAAAAAGCAATTAAATTCTTTCTTAACTCTTCGTGCTCAGGTATGAGATTTTCACTACTAGTAGTATTTATGCCCTTGATCGCGCGGAAGATAATATCATCGGCATCAACCACCATTTTTGCATTCTCTCCACTGCCCTGCACTAAAGATTTATACTTAAACAGAGTGGTAAACGTATCCTTTAATGATTTACTGGAATTAAATTGCTGGTCGAAAAAATGATGTGCTGCTGCAGCCGAAAAAATTTCGATTACATGGGCCGGATTCTCCTGGGCCTTACCACCAGTTATTGTTTTTTGGTCTTGTGATATATTTAAGGTTTCAGCCTTATACTGGTCAAGATCAACATTATACTGTGAGGGCCAGCCTAACAAGTATAATCTCTTATAGGTTTTTGATATTGTATAATCATTAACATAATAGTTTAATGCAGAAGCGCTATTATGATTAAAAAATTGGCTATTGGCAATAACTTTCTCTTTTTTCTTCTCTGCGTCGCTTGGAGCCTTAAACTTAAAATAGCTAGACAATACCACCCCACCATAATAGATGTTATCCGTCTTGATAGCACCACCACTTATCAGCTTTGTGCAGTCTGATATTGCTCTAGGTATAACTGGAATCGAAGATGCGCCTGTTCCTCCAAATGAAGAACCAAAAGCAAAGATTCGCGCTTCTGTGTTATTTGCCTTTGATACAGCAGCGATGAATTTATAAAGCAGGCTATTTACACCATAAACGGTGTCCTGAACAGATTTTCGAATTTCCTCAATAAAAGCGTGGTACATAAGATATGACCCCAAGTGAGTTTGAGCGCGATAACCGTGGGACAAATCGAATTCTTGTACATTATCCTCAAAAAATATATTTGCAAGCTTGTGATTAATATCAGATTTCCCTCGCTCCAATTGTGAAAGAATGATGAAATTACGCCTGGAATCTTTTGAATAGTCTGGAACAAAAACATAAAGCGCTAACTCACATTGAAAAAAAGTGCCCTTCGGTTTTGAACTACAGATTTTCTCATATGCTTTAACTAGGTTTTCAGCATTGCGCTTGTCCTTATTCTCCTCATCAGTGTCCATCAGCAAAATATGGACTTTGGATATTCCTTTAAACATGCCTACCGCAGCAAGGTTAATAAATGACTGCAAACAACGCATTCCTGTTCCGCCAGCGGCAACAAGAAAATACTCAGCTGAATTATTTTCTGCCATAACTATAGATTAAAATAAACCAAAAATCTTACCATTAGATACAAATACCGTCCAGGGCTTATACCCGACTAAACTTCTCAAAAAACGCGCAATTAGCCAAAAGGTGGAAACATAGATGACTAAAGAAACAGCAGAAGCAACTAAAACAAATGACAAAAGATCACCTACCATAGTCATGCTGTAATCCGGATCCATTTTGGGTTCCCAGCCGCGAACAAGAAATTCCCCGATATAAAATAACATTGCAGAGAAAAAAGATACAAGACCAGTAAAAAATTGAACGCGCCTAAAAAAGACATCTTTTTGCTTTTTCACAGTCAAATTGTAGGGTATCAGCATAGTAAAAAACAAAAAAACTACTGCATATAATAATGCTGAAACTCCCATAATGACAAGTAGTTTAATTTTTAGAGAATTGATGTCAGTAAATGTATACTGCATAAAAAAATTATTTATCGTGAATAGATATTAACACGGCACCTAACTGTGGATTTTTGTTTTTAGTTATGAACTCATCTAGTGCCAATCGGAGGCTCTCCTTTAAGGCGCTATTTTCCATGGTACCTTCCTTAGACTCAAAATTCCATGAAAGAGATTCATGTACTGGCAACAGAGTGAACTTACTTATATTAAACTTTGATAACAATAACTTTGCAAAGCCCTTATGCTTAGACATATAACTAATACCAATAACCTTAGTGGAGAGCTTGATGCTTATTGCAGAGTCTCCAGCAATATCACAAGCTATATCGGTGGATGAAACAAGGTCTTTTGGCCTTTTACCATCTTCCCATTCCTTTTTTGAGATAGCCAGAGCACCATAGTAGTAGTCAGTAGCATCAAATCCTTCCGCAGCTAATTCAACCTTGAAAGGGCTTTTGTTAGTAACCCCGATATTACAAGCAATTGGCTTATCTGCATAAGCAGCTTTTTTAAGTTGGGGGTAGCTATAAGGTATGTGCTCAGCATTTAATGCAGAAAAAACCTTCATGGCTTTTTTGGTTACAGGATTACTCAATGTTGCATAATTCTCAACACAAGAACCTGGAACGTCATCATTGATATTTAAAGTAATGGCTGAGGGATCCAACTCAACGAAGTTCTTAAACAGCCCAGAGGAGCTAAAATCATTTTTAAGATTGACTAGATCGGAATTAATCGCACCTCTTGGCTCAAATATTATATAATATATATATTTACTTTCGGACTTCTTGTAATAATTAACGGCGCTGTAATTGTATGGATAAATGGTGACCTTGTTTCCTTGAGAAAACCAGCTAGCGAATTGCTCTTTTGCCCACGTAGAATTATCAGCAGTCTCTTCCTTTGTATAAGAGCCGTTTTTTAGCCGCTTATTCCCCTTTATTCCCTCATCTAAAAGGAAGTCTGTTATTACAATTGAGACCTTGTCATTTGATTTGGTCGCTTCGATCAAAGCAGGCCTAAGCATTGAATTTTGCTTTCTGAAATTAGCCGGGTTTGTTAAAACAGCCGCGTCAGATAACGATTTTATTTCTGTTATAGGCTCAACTGATTTTGCATTGTCATCAACATGAAAATATTTGGTTTTTTCAGGCGTAAATCTGCTTAAAATAGCGCTCATTGCAGCATAAGATTTTTCAATTCCAAGGTTCATTCCTGCAGACATATCAACGATTACCTGTGAACTAGAGATACCACGCGATTCATAAATCTTGGAGCTCAAAGAAGAAAGGAACTGACTAGCATTAACTCCCTCTTGTCCCGTCTCATTGTAAAAGAAATTAATCGGCTTATCACCATCCAACACAATTCCTTGGGAAGAGATGAGATTAACTTTGAACTTTTCTACAGTCTCTAAGGGCTCTACAGAGCCACATGAGGTAAGTACAATCGTGCTGAGAGCAGCACAATAAAAAATGAAGACATTTCTGCTCAGAAGCATTGTTTTCATAACTCGGGCTTGGTTTTAGCATGACAATATAGGGTAACTTTAGCAAATGAAAAAACAAGCCCGTTTACTTTTACAACTTCTAGAATTAATATAACATTGAGGATCCAATACTTAAACAGCTATTTACACCCGTGCTGAAAGCATCTGCCATTTGGGCAGAATGTGGTTCTAGAGCAACGTTTTCCTGATTTAGTGATTCCACCACACTGTACTAAAGTAGAATTTAATGGTTTTTGCTTACTACTATTAGTTTTACTACTTATTCCATTCCAACTCCAACAAGGAATGCAAACCAATGATTCAATCTGTTTCTCAACTGAATCAGGCAATAAATAAAAAAAATCCAAGCCCGTAATTTTCTGAACACTATCAATTGTAACGACATAAGAAGTCAAAGAGCTGTCATTATTCTTATTAGCTAGTAAAAAACCGATCCCGTTTAAATGGGACGAATTTGTATCAAGTACCACCTTGAAAAATAATTCAGGTATAGAGACTCGACTATTTGGAAGTTTGTGTAAATCCGGAGTAAGCACCGGACCAGTCACAATAAATACAGATTCATTCTCCATTGCCCAATTCCTGACAAGATCCTCAAGCTGTTTCCATATCCCACGATTGAAAGCAGGTATTTGAGGGCTGATGTTACTAAAATAGAAACTTTCTGACATTGCAATTGGAGACCAGCGCATGTCTGCTGCAGGTGCCAAGTGGCCTCTATCATATCCACTCTCAGCATAATCAGCAGCAGTAGCAGTGCCAGTAAACACTAAAGGGTCTGACAAAAATTTATTAGATCTTATAGCAAGAGAAGATTGTACTTCTTTCTTAGTCAACTCATAAGCAACCCAACTTGATTGCTCATGGGTCTCATTATACAGATATGAAAACCCAACTCTTTGAATTATTTGTTCACTGGGCTTAGACCAAGGATGTTCAATTCTTTTTTCAGTAATAGGAGAAAACTGTTTTTTAGGCAGCGTATCAGAAACTCTGACTATTGCAGAGGAGAAGGAATAAACCAAGGGGTGCTTTATGAACCTTGATGATAAGAGCGTTACAAAAAGGCAAACCCCCAAATGCAATAGCAATTTCATAATTACTTAATTCCAAAATTATGAGCGAATTTGAATTTTTTGAAAACAGGTTGATGCTCAGAATTTTATAAATTTACTTTAAGTATTAACACATAAAGTAAATTCAAATAATTGAAAAACTATATAATAAATAAAATGTACCACAACAGAATACAAACATAATGAGTATATTGAAACTAAATCCTAAAATATGAAACAACTGAGATTTACCCTCTGCGCTATTCTACTTATCTGCGCATCTACTTTACCCTCTTGTGGTCCTAGCCGTGCCGAATTACAAACACAAGCCCGCCTGGCCATCTCAAAAGATGTAGTAAACATTACCAATACTTGCTTTGAGCAAGCCACTTTAGGAATTGGCGGTTTTCTCGCCGATATGATAATATCAAAAAACCAAAAAGACTCTCTTATTCTGCAGCCCATTAATCCTTTTATTGATCAAGAGTTGAGTAATAAAAGCGAAGAAGACTTAAAAAAAATTATTGAAAGTAAAAAAGAAAGAATAAAACTAATCCTCTCCCTCGTGACTAATAATCGAGAAGCTATTTTAAGTTATGCTAGTGAAAAAATTAAGTTCGCAAAAGAGCTATTTGAAGTAATCACTCCCCACATAGAAAAAATGCTCGCCCAACAGACTAAACCATAAAAGCATATGCAGGCGTTATTTATAAGCCAAGTATATCCTTCAATTGATATGCAATAGACACTGTAAGATAGTTGGTGCGGCTGAGGTACCGATTGGTAGCTAAAAAAATGGGGCTGTCCCCCTGGAAAGAACGCCACTCCAACCGGCAAAGCAAATTGGGAATTGGAACAAAATCAATATTCAGCGATTGGCTATTGACTAATGCGGCATTACCGTTAGAGGGCTTGACTACGACTCGGTTTGGGTCTGCATATCGCTCAACTCGAATCGCAGCTAGCCAATGTGGAGAAAAAGAGTACTGAATGATTGCGACAGGTGAGTACCAGATAAAAAAATCGGAGGAGCCTTTCACTTTTTGTTCTGCACCAATATCAAACCCTAGCGTGTAAGCTAATTTATCTTGCTTTCCCCGGAAGTATAAATTATTAAAGTATCTCATTCTGCGTGTAGTATCCGGATAATCGGAACCAATCCAAACACTCCAATTAAACTTATTTTCGTTACGAAACAAGTGTATCCATTGCCACCCAAATGAAGGGAGTGAATTATCTTTTTGAGGTACGATTCGCTGCCAACCGGTATGGAGGTGAAAGCTGAAATGATTTTTTTCGTTTAAAGGATAATTTGCTTGCAGCCCAGTTAAAAAATACGGAGAGTTCTCGGCAAATAAAGATCGAGTTAATGTAGCATTTTCGAAGCTACTAACACTCTCGAAACCCACATACGAAGGGAAGGTGCCTGCCTCAAGCCAAGCCTCTTTTTTTTTACTTAATTTTATAGCTGCTGATGCCCTGTAAAGGGCTCGGAGTGGAGCGGGTTCGGCAGCATAATTATCCACGACATAGGTCCCCGCTTGCAAAGCAACATTCATTCGGAAAGTGCTTTTTATATAAGAAGCGTCTAGACATGCTTGATTTAATGTTAATTTTTTTATACGATTATGATTATACTGGAAATCTGAAAGCCTTTGCCCTGCTGTTAGCTTACTTTTAAAGGTTGTGAAAATTTCAGCGTACGCGCTAACCGCCCAAGGGCTTGAAGGTATAGAGTCCCTCATCGACGAAGCTGACGCACTGTAGGAAATAGAAATAAAAAAAAATAAATACATAGAGAGTAACTTTAGCATAAAATAAAAATTTAAGAAGGTAAATTATTTTCGGTTTGAGTATTGTACACCCACCGAAAATCCATAGAAAAATTTATCAATAGGGACTATTACATTATTATCAAGAATATGATCCCAGTGAAGTACCACATTTATCTTTTCACCGGCTTTGATATAAGTATTAGCATCGACTACCCACCGGGGAATCATTTTTGAAGATGTAATACTAGGCTGTAAATAGCTAATAAGCGAAAAGTCTACCCACTCACTTGCGCGATAGGAAAATTTTGTTTGATGATTGATACGCCACTGCATTGAAAAAATATCCTTTATAACAGGCGGTAATAAAGCAGGACCCACCCCATTCCAATTCCATCTCTCACTTTCAAGCAATACCCCCAAACTCATATAAAAGTCATACCCCTTTCTTTCTAGAAGACGCTTTCTATACCCAGCATTTATTGAATTTCTATATGCTAACCCCCACTGACCATTCCAAAGTGATTGTAGATAAACTTCAAAACTTGAGGCCCTTGTATCGCGGTCTCTGAGCCTAAAATGGACCAACCCTTCATTTTGGATTTCTGTTGGGCCATTATAAGAAAGTTCATTTTTAAAAACACTAGCGATAAAATATTTTGATCTCAGATTTAGAATAGTCTAAACATTAGAACTAGATTCAAGTAAATTGGACTTTTGCTTGTCAGATGAAAACGAAAGCCCAAAAGCTATATCCCACCTTCGAAAAATTGAATCGTCCTTATTTTCACGGTCTATGTTCAATACTTGTGCCTGCAAAATAGGCGACCAAAAAGAAAATAGCAGCAATAGCCGAATAACCATGTAAATCTTTTCACTAATATAATTATTTTTGAAATTATATATTTAAATCTACTTATTAATTGTATTAAGCAGGCTCTAAATAAACTTTTACTATCGAAGTAGAATAATCAATAGGACTTTATTTGCAAGTGAGTAACATGCTGAAATTTTAGCGAAAGTAACAGGCTGGGATAGCTATGACTGAGTATATGAAACAAAAGCTTACCGTTGCCAAACAATTTGATTGAATAATTCTAATGATAAAAAGACAGATTAATAGTGCCCTACGATTATTCAACTCAATTGATAATCTGAACGCAGTATCAAGACGATTAAAGAAGCTAATTGATTGCATAGAATAAAAATTATGAACTATGAACTGCAAAAGAAAATCGGATAATTCCGAATTATTAAAACCGATTTTGAATCACTAGTTAGGGAATTAGTGGAGGAAAAAGTGAACAAAAGGCTATCTCAAATTAGGTTTTAAAACAGAGCCAGAAAGGGCTATTTTAATTTAAGAGTTAGTCCAAATCATGGGCTATAGCGTAAACCTCACCTAGAAAAAAAATGCAATAATGGCTAAGTATGTCGGAATTATATTGATTTCTAATATGAACAAATACTCCAACTTAGGCCTCATATAATTCTTTCATTTTATCGGGCAACCTCATTATCCAGTCTATAAACTCCCCATTCAATTTTTCGCAAAATACCTCTTTTTTATTCTGTTCAATGAAATGAAATTGCACTTCATAGCTAGAACGATTGGGAAAATTTACCTTCGCCAATAAACTATAAATGGTGGCCTGACGCCAATAGCCACTACCTGGGTCATCTTCTGACCGAAAGGACTCGAGCTTCTGTTTGAAAAGCCCCGATTTGTAATCAATAATGATGACGGCATCCGACGTGACTTTCACCCGATCCAATATGCCATATAACTTTGCACCCCCAGGTAAGTCCGCTGATAGGCCCTTCTCGAGCTCAGAAGATTGGTCAGGCAAAGGGTTTTCTTTCCAATATTCCATAACTCCACGAATAGCCTGCTCAAATGCAGTGGAGCGGTGCGACTCATGAAACTCAGTCACAAACCGAGGAAATATGTCTGTTGCAACATTACGCAAGCGCTGAAAATCAGCAGTTCCACCACCAGACCGCACCAGCTCTTCCAAAATCTTATGCATGAAACTCCCCAAACTCAGCGATAACTGAGGGGGGGCTGCAATTTTACAAAGATTTTGAATGAAAAACTTTTCTGCCGATTCAATCCAGTTATATAAACTACTAGGTGAAATAGAAAATTGATTGATACGATTCCGAATCAAGGACCTCAACACAGGATCTACGGGCAAGGGCTGAAATGTGCGGGGTAATTTAGGAACAATTGTATTCATTTCCTCAACACCTAACAACTGTGTATTAACTAACCCGCTTAATAGTTCAGTACACATCTGTTGTTTTCCTCTTTCATCATTTTTTGTATATGAAAATGCCAAACAACACTTTGCTCTAGTAGCAGCGACATAGATCAAGCGTCTCAAATCTTTCAACGCATCCGGTTCATCTGGCACAAACCAATTTAAGAAATGAGGCACCCGCACCTTCTGTTTCGGCGGCTGATGATTCTCCCAATTTCGTTTTTGGCATCCTTTTACAAAAACAACATCATATTCCAAGCCCTTGCTACCCCAAATGGTAGATAAAATTATACGGGCAGAGGTTCTATCTGAAGACGTATACTCTATTGGTAATGACATAACCTCGTGATAATGTAAATGGGAACAAAATGAGGAAAGCGTGCATTTTCGATCTGAACATGCAAACTCGTCAAACCAATCAAACCAAGCTTTTTCCTCCTCAGGTGCCAGTATATCGGAATAGTATAAAAAATCTTTCAATACCTCTACTGATATCTGCTGAGTCAAATGTTCAGACAGAGCATAACAATATCTGACTACTCGATCTAAAACCAATGAATCCGCATCAGTTTGAAGGTAAAGCCATTCAAACAAGCTAATATCCTCTGATTGCCCCTTCCACTGCAAATAGATTTTGACGTATTTATCTCTACCCAGATAGCTTAAAGCAAAATTGGAAAAATACGTTGTTGCTAAATCGTTATTCTTCCCTAATAACATGACTATCCTCACAAGCCACAGCAACCTTTTCCCTCCCTCAGTATTCAGTAAATCGATACGTTGCGAGCCAATCAAATAAGGTATTCGCCAATGATCCAGCCACTTCATAATGGCCGCTGATTCTGCATGCCTCCTATACAATACAGCTGCCGTACCGGAGAAAGAAGAATCTTCCATGAGCTGTTTTAGTCGATATGCAATATCATAATCTTCCTGGGAGGGTTGATTATAAATTCTAAGTAAGGGAGCGGTAGGATGCAGCTTCCATCCGGAATCAATACCTGTTTGTAATGGAGCAGATTTTATTTCACTCCTATAAGGATTTTCTTTAATCAGCGAAAATGCTCGAGACAGAATATCAGCTGTGCTGCGATAGTTGGTGTCCAAAACAATTGTACGAAGATTACTGAGCATCGGAAAGATTGTATCAAAATTACTATGACTTGCACCCTGAAACCGATAAATACACTGATCGTCATCTCCCACAATGAAGAGATTCGGATTTTCAATTTCAGATATAAGCAGTAACAATATTTCTAGCTGCTTATCATTCGTATCTTGAAACTCATCTACTAGAATATACTGATAGCGCATTTGAAGATTCAATAACGCATCTCGTTGATTTCGCAAGAAGGTAGATGCCTCGTCCAGTAGATCCTCATAATCGTAATAGCCATGCTTCTGCAAAAGCAGCTGATAAGCCTCAAACATTGGTGCGATGGTATCCTTGAACCGAACGAGTTGGTCACGTAGACGCTTTCCCTTTTCATTGAGCGGTACTCTGGTGGCCCGATAATCCGGATCATTCATCAATAAATTTTCGATACAGTGATTAGTAAGCGCTGATAGTTTCTCTCCGCTAATTCCCTCTTTTTTCAAAAGCCCAAAAATTCGACTTAAGCTTGACAACCGAACCTTGGAGGGAATTCTTCCATCATAGTACTGACCACCGGTTTCTGGTCTACTTAATAGCTTCTCTAAAAGTAGATAGCGATGAGCAGGAGTCAATAATTTCCGAGAATTACTACCTTTTCTCTGGTTGGACTTCAATATGGTATCAGCAAAAGAATGAAATGTTTCTATGGTAACTTTTTCAGATTCTAAGCCGATGAGTTCCCCAAGTCTTTTTCTCATAGAAGCCACGCCTGCCCTGGAAAAGGTCAGACATAATATATTACTGGCCTGCATATCCGTTTCAGACAAAATCTGTCCAACGCGAAGTGAGAGCACCTCGGTCTTTCCGGTACCCGGACCAGCTAGTACTAACACTGGGCCATCTATTGTTTCTACTGCATCTCGCTGACATCGATTTAGTTTTTTCAATGCATCTGTAAAAAAAGGAGTAAGTATCTTTTGCGTATGATCCAATTGGTTATGATTTATCGTTAAAAAAATATTCATTCCACAAATAATAATAGTTAGGCAAGAGCTCCGTCCGATTCGTTCGCAAAACCCACCATAATCGAATGCGGTCCAAGCAGCCAGCGTTGGTGAGCCGTTGGTTAGCCAAAACATATTGGTTTTTACTGCTTGATGCCAACTCCTTCAATGAACTGCCTCCCCTCAGACAGATCTCAACTGATTCGGTCAAAACTGAGGTTACCCAGAATCGCTCAGCCCCAAGGAAAACTACCAAATGAAGTAACCCTTTGTAACGAAATAATCCTGCACGAAAGACTCCATCCGGATTTACCCAAAGGGTACTGCATATTCCGATGGGAGTGAGACCCACTTTTGATAGAGTATCTGTTATAATGCTCATGTGCCAGGCGTGTTACGAGTGAAGCCGATTGATTGACGATGCTTACCAGAACGTAAAGAAACTTCCTCTTCGGCAAGAAGTGTCAAATACTCTGATGAAACATCAGCACCTGGATCAAGTAACCGACTCACTTCAATTTTTTTAGCTACATTATCTATCTGTCCACCTGTAAGTTTAAACCGGTCATTTACATACTTTACTAAATCTTGTGATAATTCTGGTAATTTATCCTTCCAAATGGACTCTCTCATTTCATCTGTCGGTGTGGTAAACCTTACTTTATAAAGAATTCTCCTGTCGAAAGCGGGATCAAGATTTTCTTCCAAATTAGTGGTAGCAATAAAAATCCCCCCAAAATCCTCAAGCTCCTGCAATAGGATATTTTGAAGAATATTCTCCATCTGTTCTACCCTATCACTTACAGGCCTACGCGAGCCAAGGATGGCATCAGCTTCATTGAAAAGCAGTATAGGAATGCTCTCACAATTTTCCATTGCCTGTTTATAATCTTTAAAGAGTTTTTTTATGTTCTTCTCTGTCTCCCCAACCCATTTAGAACGAATGGCACTTGCATCTGCCATCAGAACGATTCGATTATTTTTTCGAGCAAGCTGAAGTACAGACTCAGTCTTCCCAGTGCCAGGAGCGCCATAAAGTAAAATTGTTAACCCCCCTTTCATCCCTTTTTCTTCCATTCGTTTACAGAACAAATTGAATTGATCATTTCCAACCAAATTAAAAAGACGCATCATCTGTAACTTTTCATTATTACCGTAATATAGATTTTTAACCTTTATCTTTTCAGGCTCAATAATCTCCAACATAGATGATTTAATTTTTTTCTGCTCGAAAACTGGATCGGGATGAAAAGAGCGAATAGCAGTTTCAGAAAGCCTATACTCATTTATAGAAAAAAGCATACCATTAGATTGGCTTTCGTGCACAAGGTCTAATTCAAAAAATACTGCTTTTTTACTCTTGAGCTTTTGACGAAATTCAAATTGCTCAATTGACGACGGGGCAATTTCCTCAAAAAGTGAATCAAATTCAAATGACTCAATACCTCTAAAATGCCTATTGCACATTGATAAAAAGAAGACTTTTTCTATAGGGGACATGCCAATGACCTGAATAAAAGAACAAATTGAAAGATCTTTATTATCAGCTACAAGAATTTCAGTTGTATCCAAAAGTTTCTTGTATGAAATCTCACTTACTTTCCGTTCTTTATAAGCTTTCGAAAAAGAATCTAGTAGATCAAATGACGTCTTAATTGGTTTAGTCTGAAAATGTGACCAGTCTTTCGTAGTGACACAATAAATAAAACGGCTATGAAGCTTATAGTTAGTGTAGGGAAAATAACGAATATCCTGTTTGGGTTTTAACCAATCCTTAGCTACAAACTCTTCCAATAACCGATGCACATGCAACGCTGCTGAGCCATTTAGACCAGTATGTTCAATGAGGTCCTGCACTGATGGTTCTTCATTTTGATAATGCTGACGCAAAAAAAGAGAAAGCAAGATAGCAGGCTGCAGCGGACAATTAAAGAATTGACTAACTTCTTTTAACTCAGATTGGCAATTATTCATTACCTCAGGACTTAAACAACTGCTTTCAGCTACTTTGTATATCTTTTCAAAGGCATCAAGCAAAGAGTTGGGTGATTCTTGAAAATTGACCATAATTATAATATTTTATTAAACGTAATATGTGGAGTTGTAACCTTTTTACAATCCATAGAATTAGTAATATATTAACTGCTAATTAACAATACATAAACATCTATCTTACCAATTCAGGAACCAGCCTAAACTTAATTGGTTCATTTTTATACAAATAAGTATTGAGATAGTCAATCTTTATAGAAAACAGCTTCAATGCAATAGGTGGAACACTTATCTCCGTATACAAATATTTTCTACAATCACACCAACCATCTACATCTTGCATATTAGGATCGATGTACCACTTATTATTTATCACTTGAGTATCGATACGCCAAACATCATACTCCTCAATTAATTTAAATAACTCACTTTGAGGCATTTCCAAACCATCAAAAACAAATGGGTAAGTCCAAGTCAAGGAATTCAAATCGCTGTTTGCCCATACACCCCCTCTCCCTTTATCAATACCACACAACCCATACAAATAAATACTAATCCGTTGGAAATAAAAGCTTTCCGAAATCAATCCCATTTTACCGCCCCTAGTAAGATGATATACAAACCTCGGAGGGTAAATAGGCTTCCACTCTGCTTTCGGGATTTTAACTGCCCAATATTTTCTGTTACCCTTGCTTATGTAGGTATTATCTCTCATAATTGAAAGTTTGTTAATACCAAAAAGAAAAGGTGTCAGATCACATATTGCACAAATTTAATAATGAGCATTGTACTCTATTTACAATAAAAGACACCTTACAAAAAAAAATATAAATTTTCCACCCCCCCTTTTGTAAATAGGTTATACTGCTACTATTTTACTTTGCAATTATGCGCCGTTTTAAAATTAAAATAGAAGCACTGATTATTATACTGATGGGCATCTACTTTTTAAATGTATCTCACCGCTATGTTATGGCCAGAGATGGGTTTACGCTCTATAACTTTCTGTTATACTTTATCGCACAGATATCATGGGGATATTTTATGGGTCAGCATTTACTTAAATTTAAAAAATAATTATGCAGCCTAAATGAGCCCGATATATCAAACTTTTATAAATGATTTTTAGAAAGTTTCATTACATCACTTTTAATTAAAAACTATGGCAAATTGCGCAGGAAAAGCGGATGTATCACATTGCGGAGGTGTTTTATACAAATGCCCTAAATGCGGACCTAGCGGTTGCAAAAACTGCCTCAATGGTAAAAATTGTACTAATAACATTACAAAAGACGCTGGGGGTACCTGCAGAAACTGCAGAAGTCAGTTAAAAACACTTTAACCGATAGAGATTCCATGTATATCTCAGCCAGTAGTGTATTTTGGGTTTGATTCATGGCTTGGAAATGTTTAAAAAGGCATGGTTGTCCCAAAAGATTCGACTAGCGTCATACAGGTCACTTGGCATTCGGTGGTCAGGCAAAGGCAAAGCGGGTGGTCCCGGAAAAGCGGTAATAAAGATCAAATGCTCATTTGCGGGTTTCAAAATCAGAGTAAACTCATAGGTTTTCGGTAATTCTTGTACATCCAAATGCAATAACTCAACACCTCGATTTTTTTTTCTATAAATTTTGGCTCGCATGGCCTCTTCCAAAGAATGTATGGCCATTACTCCACAAGTACCAACCTCTCCACTGTATTTTTCGGGTGTAATAGAAGCATGTATCAGAAGGTTCCCGTTAATACCTTCCCCTTTGCTATAAGAAGAGTCTATGAATAGTCGATCTAACATATCCTCAATGGTTTGGGCAAAATTTAGTGAAAATCTTGAGCCGGGGGCTTCGAGACTATCTTTCATTTCAGCTTTAGAGTAGCCTCTTTCGATCAATTTCCTCTCGAGTACAACAGGCAGTACTTCAAAATGCCGAAGCATATGATGAGCTGAGTCGAGGTTATGAATTATTTGAGAGCGAACCATTTTTTAAACCTCTCTGGATTCAAGTAATAAATAACCCCAACACAAACTATGACAAAAAGTGTTAGCGAGTATATTGATAATTCAGATTTAGTCCAATGAGTGAATTTCAGAATCTGATCAATGATGCTTGGAAGATCAGAAAGAACACTCAAGCCGGAAAGGCCAGTTACAAGTTGAAGTAAAAAATTAGTTTTTGCTTGCTTTTTTTCT
>Ga0194118_10001868_pt1 | contig 28306 bp, 32 predicted proteins | sample TA2MahsurfametaG_2_FD_148662 | JGI IMG/M metagenome (GOLD analysis project Ga0194118, IMG submission 148662) | Freshwater microbial communities from Lake Tanganyika, Tanzania - TA2015013 Mahale N5 surface | ecosystem: Environmental > Aquatic > Freshwater > Lake | place: Tanzania: Lake...
CATTCATTGCATAATGCAGCTATAGTTGCTTATACAACACCAGATGTTATAAATACATTTAAGTATATTGCTACACCAAATAGCTTAGATGCATTTACAAGTAATATGGCAGCAATTTACTTATGTTATGCTTTACATTTGTATCACATTATAGCTTATTTTAATAAGCTAAGATTTGATGATTGGTTGCATCATATTCTTATGATAGGTTTTGCACTTCCTATAGGAACAATTATTGAATCTAGAACACTTGTTGGATTTTCATTATTCTTTACTACAGGTCTTCCTGGTGGAATAGATTATGGTTGCTTATTTGCTGTTAGAAATGGTTGGATGAGAAGGGAAACAGAGAAAAAAATAAATGATATCCTAAATGTATGGATTCGCTCTCCAGGTTGTAATGCACAAGCTGCATTTACTATTGCATATCTACTTGCTAATTCTAATGTTGCTCCTTGGTATGTGTATTTACCAGCTTTGCTAAACTACTGGAATGGCCAGTATTTTATGAAACAAGTTGTAAGAGATTTAGCTCTTGTAGAAAATAAATTAATTTGTGATAAAAAATAAGTTATCTTTATATTTCTATACTCACATCTTTTGTTTTTAAGCAGATGTAGCTTTGCTACATCTTCTTTTCAACACCATTTGTTTCGCAAAAGATGTGAGTAAACTCACATCTTCTTTTCAACAAATGGCGTATACATCAGATCCTCCTGCTTAACTTCCTTACAAAGCAGATGTACATCAGTTGGTGACTTGAATTTAGCAGCATCAATGTTCCACATCTTAATAATATTAAAACCTTTCTTAGGACTAATAGAGATACCATTAATCTGATTTGCAGGATCTTTACACATATTTGCTAGCATTGCAGAAATTGCATAAGTAACATATACTTCACCAGCATCACGCCTTTGTACACGAATGCTGTAAGAACCGCCACGAATATTTTGGTGGTTTTCCCAAAGGGGTGGAATGGGATCACGCATTAGAAAGAACATGCCATCAGCAAATACATCAACTGTAATAGTCTCTACAAGGCCCCAAAATTCACGCCAAGTTTTAATTTGACATACAGGAATAAAACTTGCTAGATTCCATTTTGTATCATCGTGTGCATGAAAGTAAAGTGACCAAGATCCAGTGCGGATTGGTGTATCAAGAGTAATATCAGATGACATCCTATAGGGGTTTCGTCTGATATTATTTAAGTAGTTTTATTGATCAATTTTATATCATAATTCATTCATTAAGTTCTACGATATCACCAGACTCAAGTCTAGATCTATCTGTAGGAGTTGCCTGAAGAATAGGGCTTGGAACAATACTCATATCATTCGTATCATTAGAAGATGGTAGTGTATCATTCATATTTGTATCTTGTTGTTCTGATTCAGATTCAGCATCTGAGGATTCCTCAGATACTGAATCCTCAGATGCTGAATCAGATTCTGTGCTAGAATCAGAATCAGCTTCATGCCCTGAAGAATCAGATTCAGATTCAGAATCAGAATCTTCACCAAGTAGAAGCCTTTGCCAACTATCATCATCATTATCATAGATATTAATATCTACTTGTTCACCTTCATGAGTAATTACACGTAGAATAGGATTATCTTCTCTACTTAGCCAAATACCAGAATGAATAGACCAAACATTTAGCAGTAGCTTCTTACTAGGATAAATATTAATATTAGAAACCCATTTAAAATTCCTAATAAATTCATCCATATCATATTCAATATTGCCCATACGAATTGCAGCTGTTAGCCAAGGATTCTCAGATGTCACTTGAAGACCATGATTATGATTATGTGTAAGTTTGTAAGTGGACATATTATAGGTCCATTGAATATTTGCAATTGACCGATTATGTACAACACAGTCAGGTAGAGGACCTACATCGCCTTCTAGGAAATGCCAAATACTATACCTACCAGCCATATATGCAGAAAAATCTGAAATACTTTGTAGAGCAAATTTACCTACAAATGTACCAATATCATATAAAAAATTAAAGGCTCTTAGGCCAAGGAGTGTAATTCTTGTATCAAGATTCATCTTTATTTATAATAATACAAGAATTATTTAGGTTCTACATTTATTTTGCAAACATCTTAACACCACCTGTCTTCTCATTAAAGCGACCTACAGGTTCAGGCTCACCTTCATCTGATAGCACATATACTACATTGTCTTCATCACGGTAATATGTCTGACCTTTGTATTCAAATTCAGTTAGTTCAGTTGCATCTTCCTCTTCCTCTTCCTCTTCCTCCTCCTCTACTTCCTCTTCCTCTTCCACCTCCTCTTCTGCCTTCCTCCTTGCTTCTTCTTCAGCTTTCTTCCTAGCTGCTTCCTCTTCTGCCTTCTTCTTTGCTAGAGCTTCTTCCTTTGCCTTCTTTTTTGCATCTGCCTCTTCAGCTTTCTTCTTTGCTTCAGCAGCTGCTGCTGAAGCTGCTGCTTCCTCTTCTGCCTTTTTCTTTGCCTCTGCTGCCGCAGCAATTACTGCTGCAGCTACTTCCTCTTCAGCTTTCCTCTTTGCATCTGCTTTTGCCTTAGCCTCTGCCTCTGCTGCTGCTGCAGCAGCAGCCTCTTTCTTTGCTTCTTCAGCTGCAACATCCTCAGTTGCCTTCTTAACAACAACAGGAGTAGCCTCTTCTTCCACACTAGATAGTTCAATCACTTCATTTTCTACAGGACCACACTCGCCCAGCCAAGCATCATCCTCATTTTGGCTTACATAAATATTCTTAGATTCTTCTACAGCTGCTAGACGCCTTTCTAGAATAGCAAATCGGTGCATTAGAATATTCAGATCAATCTCATTATCATTGTTGCAAGGTGCAGGGCAACAAGTATTCTCCCTATTCATCCTATCCATAATCCGAGTCATTGTCTCAATTTCCTCTAGCTGAGTTTTCATCTTCTGAACCATACTAGTAATGATTGCAGAGTACATATTATTCATAGTAGAAGACATTCTATTAGTTACTTAAGGGGTTCACGATTTAAGCTGGTTCAAATTGAGAATCAAATTTTTAATATTGACCTTAAGGTCAATATTAAAAATTTTTATCTCTAAGATATAATTAAACTTTTTCACTTGGCCTCACCCTTAGATTAATACAAGCATCCAGAGTACTTTCCCATGCTTTGAGTGGTTTAGTCCTACGTAGTTTCAGAACTTCTTCAGCTTTCTGTAGCCTTTCTTTCACAGTTTCCATTACATCCTTTGTTAGATTTGCATCATAGAAATCAATAGGTTTAGTATCCATTGTTGAAAGTAGACTTACCATTGGTGGAATATGAATATCAACTCGTACTTTCTTTTGAGTAACAATACCCCTAAACTCATCAATACTCATAGGGCCACCAAACATTTTTAGAACAGACCTATGAGGTGCAGGTTTAACTTTACCACCAACATAATCACCATATACACGATTCAGTAGAGCAAGTTGTTCCCAACGAGTATGAGAATCTTGACGCATATCAAATAGATATGCCATTGCACATTCTGGGCAACAGAAATTACCATATACTTGTAGATATTCACCTTCATCACGAATAGGTAGCACTACAGGTTTACCCTTGAATTGATGGCAACACCAGAAACATGCAACATCTGTCTCTTCTGGTAGTGCCTTTACTTCAGATGATTCCTTAAATTGAACAAGTAGAATTGCATTCCTATAGGAATCATGAGTTGTTTGTGGTTGTTGAGTAGAAGTAATAACAGCTTCTTTCTTTTTCTCTTCTACTTGAACTACAGTTGCTTCAGATGCGTATGCTGCCACATCTGTAGAAAAAAAAGTATCTGCACTTGCATCATATGGCTCAATTGTAGTAGGCGGATTGGGATCATAATGAACAACATTATCAAAAAAACTTACATTTTTACTTTGAATAGGCAGATGTGCAATAAGAGGTTTTCTAATTTCAGGTTGTAGAGAACCCTCAATGCCATCTGGTGTCACAAGAGCTACTACTTGAAATTGCTTCTTGCGACTAGTTTTAACAGGTGGTGCATCTACTGGTGTATCAGCAGGTACTTCGCCACTTGTAACTGTTGTCGCAGCAGCTGCCTTCTTAGATCTTGTTTTAGTTTTAGTAGTCGCACTCATCTTAATTTAAAAACGTAGGAAAGGGTTTAAGCCTTTCTGGTATTTTAATAGCAATGGCTAAGGCACCAATAGATACAGACTTCTGGTGTGAAAGAGTAAGAATATCTTTTACTATGTTTGTAAATAAACCATCTACTCTTCAACATCTACTTCTTTTTGGTCCACCTGGTTCTGGTAAAACAACAAGTGCTGCTTGGTTAGCTGAACAAATCTGGAAAACAAGAAAAAGTCTTATGTGTATGTCAATGAATGCAGCAGACGAAAGATCATTAGAATCTATTCGTCAAAAAGTATTTCCATTCCTACGTGTTGATTGGAGACAGCCATTTGAAAAAGCTCCAAGATTTTTAATTCTTGATGAATGTGAAACTCTTACAGAAGCTGCACAACTTTCTCTACAAACAATTCTTGACATGGATCCACAAGATGTATGTGTTATTCTTATTTGTAACTCACAAAGTCGCATTCATCCAAAGCTAAGACAAAGACTTCTACGTATTCGCTACGATCCTCCTAAATTATCATCTTTAATACAACAAGATTTATTTACACAAATTACTCGTGGTGATTTTCGTTTATCCGCAAGAAAAGATTCTGGCGAATCAAGACTTTGGAAATATATGAATAGCCATCCAGATAGTTTAGATGAAATTCTTAAAGATGACACTGTTGATATGCAAACTATACTTACAGAAGTAATTCTACTAGGCCAGATTCTAAATAGTATGAATGAAGAACTTCTTACTAAAATTAATGCTATCTATCCTTTTCTAACTGATGGTACTATGCTATATGATAAAGTTGATACTATTATGAGAGATATATTAATTACTTTTCGTCAAGTATTATTGCAAAGCATTAAAATTGTTACTGATTAGCCTTTGCTAATAATTAAAATTTGATTAGATTAATCCAAATACTTAAAGGAAACCCGCATAATTTAACTTAAAGATATTTCAAAATGGCTTTTGAAAAAACCCCTCTGCGTATTTCTACGCTAACCATGACCGCTGATTGGGGATCTCCTATCAATCTTGATCTTCTGTTTGAACAACTACCTGCTCACTTTATTCCTATCTGGTATCCTGGTGAAGGTATTCTTAAGTTTGAACACAAGGCCAAAGTATATGGTGCATCTCATAAGGATTTGTTTACTAATAGGAAAATTACTACTAAATCATTCTTTAATCAATCAACACTTGTTCTAAGACGTAAGTGGGCAGATGGTTGGAAAGAAATGAATATGAAAGTATTTGCAAATGGCGGCGTCCAAATGACTGGTCTACCTCAGCAAGAATTTGCAGTAGAAGCTCTACAATGGATGCTTGAAGTTATTAAATCTCTGCCTAAAAATCCATTTGCAAAAGAACCTAAGTTACAAAAGATTTGTACATATCTGATTAATACAGATTATTCACTGAATCGTGAAATTAACCAGGATATGCTACAACATATCTTGGTTGATGAATACAATCTATTCAGTATGTTTGAAAAGACAATCTATCAAGGTGTTAATGCAAAATACTTCTATAATAAAGCTCCTGGCAGAACTCCTGGTATTTGTACTTGTAGTGTACCTTGTACTGGTAAGGGGCTAGGTGAAGGTGAAGGTGAATGCAAACGCATTACTCTAAGTATCTTTCGTACGGGTTCTATTATTATTACTGGTGGTAGAACTATGGAGCAAATTGAAGCTGCATATGACTTTATTAATAAAATCTTTGAAAAACACGCAAAGGAAGTTCTTGTTCCTGGTTCTACCGGCAAACTTATGAAATAAGTTTGCCTCTGTAGTTCTTAGCAAATGCTCAGAACTAGACTTGTTCTCAGCTTTGGCTGAGAACAACTGCGATAACAACTTGGTTGTTATTGTACCGGCAAAATCACGAAGTGATATTGCCTCTGTGGCATCAAGATTTCTTGATGCTACTATTTGCGTTTAAAGAACTATTACCTAACTATTTTTAGTTTGCAGAGAAATGTCAGCACCTGTCGCAACCAAACCAGCAACTACAACTCCTGCACCTGCCGCACCAGCTGCAGCAGCAGTAGAAGTTCTACCTTCTGCTACTGCACTGCTACAGGCAGCTAAACTGGCAATCAAAGATGACAAACCCATCAAGCTAGATTTCTATGTTGATACTTATCACCAGAAGGCATTTATTGGTGAAGATGCAACTGACCCCAAGGATAAAGTTCTTGTAAAGGCCAAGGATGAATTTACTTCTACCATCCAGAAACTCTACAAGGTAGAACAAAAGGTAGATTCTGATTTTATTGTTGTAACTGAAAACTCCCTATATGTTGTAAGTGGCAAGATTCAGAAGCGTAAGATTGATCTGGCTAAACTCCAGGCTGAAGCTGATAAGCTTGAATACGAGGAGATGTAAATTTAATATAGGTCAGCATCCCTATCAACCACTTTATCATCCATCTTTTCTACACCAGGTTTCAGAGCCCTATCACATATAAGGTAGTGGAATAGAGCAGCTGTTGCTGCAAGAGAGAATACAATTAGACTCTGGAATGTAGATGCAATAATCATACCAGTAGGTAGTTTAATAGATGAAAATAGTGCAATAGTACCAACTACAGTAATTACTGCTACTACTGCATAAAACACGAAGAAGAAATAATAAAAATTACATACGACGCTGCTGCTAATCTTTTTTGTCCATTCAGGTTCCATTTTCTGCCTATAAGTTAGAAAATGGCACGTAAGATGAAGAGTATGCGTCATCGCAAGGCAACACACAAACGCCATACTAAGCGTAATAATCGTAGGTCTAACCGTAAAACCGGTCGTAAAACTTATCGTAAGCAGAAGGGTGGCGTAGCACCTCTATCTGTAGCTTACTCTGACATGAATACTTGGCAGAGCAGGATGAGCCTGGGCCAAGGCGATGACTTTGAAAGCTATCACAAGGCTCAGCACGGTGGCGTAGCACCATACCCGGGTATGGTAACAGGTTCTATGCTGCCTGCTGGTATGGTAGATGCAGCTAGGACATCCGGTACTATGGATGCACTAAGGTTTGCACAACAGTTCAGAGATCCTCCTTATGATCAAATCCCTACACCTGCTAAGCTAGGCGGTACCCAGCTTCAGGGTGGTAAGCGTAAGGGACGCAAAGGCAACAAGGGTCGTAAGACCAACAAGAAACGCAGGGGCGGTGCACTAGAAGGTGCTCCTGTCACTATGAATCCTATGCTACTACCCAACCAGGCAGCATATAGTGCAGCAGGTCTAAACCCTGAATACAGGGGTGCAGCAACTGAATATGCAGTAGCTAAGATGCGTGATTCTATGTAAGATATAAACCCTTTTCAATATCAACCTCACCTTCAGGTTTTGGCCTGACTTTTCCAACAAGTTCTGACAACAAATGTACATTTGTTGCGAGTAACTTCCTATCAGCTGGACTAATTTCAACTTCAATCTTCAAATATAGATTACCATATTCTGTTAGTTTATCTTTAATTGGCATACCAAAATTATTCATACAATACACATCATTTGCAAAAGATGCAGCTGGAATATCTAAATAAAGACCCTCATCGTAATCTGGATGACCATCAAGTTTAACAGTACAACCAGCAAGACTTTCTGCAAGTGAAATCTTTATAGATGTTTCAAGATGTTGTAGATTATTACCTACACGTTTCCAATTAGATGGTTTTTCACGAAGAACAAGCACAATATCACCAGGTTTTTCAAATTCTTGTTGTTCAGAACAGGCTTCTGTAAAAACAATTATATCACCTGGTTTCATCCCTGGTAGAATCTTTGCTTCCATCTTACGTGTTTCATTAAGTTTACCTGTAGAATGACATTCAGAACACTCTTCAATTGTCCTATTACCTTTACCTTTACATGTTACACAAGGACCTTGTGATTGCATTGTCATACCACCTACATGGACAACTTCCATCCTAAACCCTTGACCCCTACAAGCACCACAAGGCTCTTTTTTCTTTGCACCAGAACCCTCGCATCCTCTACAGAAAATTTGCCTACTTGCATTTATTTCAAACGTGTGACCAAAATAAAAGTGTTTTAGATCAAGTGGTACTTCTTGATATTGTGGTGGGCCCTTATAGGTTCTTTTTGTGGGCCTGTTAGGACCAGCTTGCTGGCCAAACATACCAAATAGGCTACCAATATCAAATGCAAATCCACCACCAAATGGATTAAAACCTGGCTGAGGACCTGGTTGATTTACTTCTTCACCTGGGATCTGGCCTGTTTGATCATAAATAGACCTCTTAGTTTCATCGCTTAGAATTTCATTTGCTCTGGAAATCTCTTTGAACTTCTCTGGGTCGCCACCTTTATCTGGGTGATTTGTTCTGGCTAGTTTCAGAAATGCCTTGCGAATATCTTCCTGAGAAGCTGACTTTTCAACACCGAGAGTTTCATAGAGAGATGGCATACAACTGGTAGTGATATGGGAGAATAGTTTAGGTGGTCTAAAGTGTATTTGCATCAACCAACTTAAGATGGCCTCTCTCGTTGGCCAAGAATCTATTTGGAAACAATGTTTAGCTTTACTTGAAACGCCTTGTCATATATATTTAACTGGTTCACCTGGTTGTGGTAAGTCAACTTTGGTAAAAGAACTTTTGTACGATTACGCAACAAAACATAAACGACCAAATCCTTCTAGTTGGGGTGTAACAACAACTGACGAATGTCTCCTACTAGGTCCAGATCAAGATAGGGGTATTCAAACTATACGTGGGTTTGTAAGTCTATTTATTCGTCAAAAGGCAATAGAAGATGCTACTGGTGAAAAATTCTATAGATGGATTATTGTTGATGATGTTGATACTTTTCCACAAATAAGTCAACAAGCTCTGCGTAGGCCAATGGAAGCATATTCACATATTACACGATTTATTTTTATTGGTACATCTTTTGAGGATCTTATTCCTGCACTAAGAAGCCGCTGTATTCATTTAACAATGGATCCAGTAAATCCTTATTTGCATCAAAAAGATTTTTTGAGAGTTGTTAAGATGCCTGAAGAAGTTATTAGTAAATTTACTGAAGATATGTGGTCTTGGATTTTAAATATTACAAATTCAAACATTAGTAGCTTAATTCGTTTGCTTTCACTTATACGAGATGCAGTTAGTACAGGCCAGCCTCTTACATTAAAACTTGTACAAGTTCTTTGTTCCACACCATTCTACATGGATTTCTTTCCACTTATAAATGCTCTTGGTAAGAAAAATGCAGTTGCTGGTGTAAATGCTTTGATTAATATTTGGAGAAGAGGTTATACGTTTGAAGATATTCTTGAAAGTTTGCAAACTATGCATGAAATGTTTGGTGTTGGTAATTCTATTGATAAAAATATTACTGTACATATATTTTTAATAAATGCATGGACAGCATATTGTAAAGGTAATACATCAGTGTTGGCTTTACAGAATATACTCTGGCGTACTCTTACATAGTGAGAGTAGGCAGCGTTGAATTTTCATTTATGCTAGACTCCTTGCTAACAAATATTTAACAGAAGTATCTGATTCCATAATTTGTCTTTCATCCATACGTAAGAACCAGCCAAACATTTCACGATCACGTAACTCAGGCCACATTAAAGGAACATATTTAGCTTCAGAACTTACTTCAAAAGGCAGATTACCACCATGACCAGTAGCAAGTAAATCTTCTAATTGTATTCTCTTGCCACCTTTCTTACGAGCACATTCAGCATTTGCATTTACAGTTGCACCATATTTAGAAGAGAGAGCAACCCAATCCCAGTTAGCATCACCACGTATTTGTTGGCCACCTGCTCTCTTTTCTAAACGCTCACTGCATATATCAGCCCATTCAACAAACATAGGATGATTAGGCTTAGGACTCCATACACAACGGAAACCAGGTGTTGCATTACCACCAGGACCAGAATAGGTTTCATTCAAATCTGTACCGAAGAAAACAGCTTTATCCTTTGATAATTCTCCAAAAGGTGCTAAAGCAATGCTATAAGGTGTTAGCCATAGACCACCATATTTAGCCAGAATAGCTGCACGGACCCAGTTTAATTCAGCTTCATTTACTGGTGCAATTGGATTACGTAGACCGGAAGGAAGAGCGTTCCAACCACCAAGTAAATCAGCTACACCAGATAAACCACTAATTACTTCAACCCTGTAGTTTGCTTGATTCTGATTCACAATTGACTCATAGCAAAGATTTAAGAAAGGTAAATTTAGTGCTCTGCTACTACGAGAACCAAAGTCAGACCACCAGCGACTGTTTACATCGGATGTATCGTAGTATAGCCAAATTACTGGCTTATCCATACCCTTCTGAAGTAGCTTCTTATCAGCAAAAGGATTGTTAAACTTTACTGAAGAAGAAAAGAAGAAACCGTATATTAATGCTATTGTTAAAAGTACTGCTAGTGTTATGCCAAGTAAATAAGCAGGCCTCATACTAGGCAAATCCCTAGTGTTTCATAGTAAAAAAATAGCTGATACTTTTTTGGTATCAGCTATTTTTTTGTAAATACTATCTAATTTATTCAATCACTGTGTGTCATATAAAAATTAAGTGTTTCACAGAATAGATCATATGTTTCATAATCATTTAGATCTTTACGTTTAATAACTGTTGCAGGAAAGCCTGGAATATTGTATTGAATAGAGTGGAAAGGACTAGATGCATCCTTATCGGCTAGAATATTACGTGTAAAAATATCAATATAATGCATTAGATCATTACCATTGCTAAATGTCATTGTATCATTGCACTTTAGAGTCCTATCAGAATAATGTACTGTATATGTATTCTTATTCTTCCTAATATCAAGTTGTGCATCACTGGTTTCGCTGCCTTCAAAAGAACGCATTAGCCACAGAGTTACAGGAGAGCCAGGCATTCTTTTTATTTTTATATATCTTGTTGCCTTTAGGTCTATTTGTCTGTTATTACTAATCGTTTCATTCTCTCAAAATAGTCATTTTCCATAACAGATTGCTCTGCTACCCTACGTTGCCTCATCTCTTCTCTTTGCCTTAACATCATTTCTGACTGTGATAACTGCATTCTCTCTTGAGCAGTGTATGGATCTGGTGCCTTTTCTCTTGATGCCCTATAGGTCTCTAGCTTTCTTTCTTCTACTCGCACACCTGCGACTTTATCTGAAATAGTTGATTCTGTAGTATATGCTGCACGTAAATCTGTAAAATGTTGTTTTGAATTTGGTGCTGCTGTATAATCTTCTGGCCTATCCCTGCCAATTTCAATACCCATTGTTGGTCCAAGAGCCATTGCCTCTGGATGCATTATAAGTGCGGTTGATTGACTTTTGGCTGATTTTCTGGCCTCTTCTTCAAACATATTATTAAACACATCCCTATTGAATTTTCCACTGAATTTAGCAGATGATCCTGTAGATCCGTCTGCAGTTTTAAGCCAATCTCCATATCCATCTTGATCTGGATCTGGCATGTGTGTTTCCTCAAACATACGATTGAATGCATTCATATCCAAATTCTTTGGGTTTAACTTTACAGGTTCTGTGTACTCCCATTTCTTTGCTTCTTCCTGCCTACCAGTACTTAATGCTGACGGTGCATCTACCTTTCCAGATGTAGCCCTTCCACCTTGCATACGTTTCAAAATCTCAGATAAATATGCATATGCTCTTGTTATTGCCTCAAAATGTTCTTCTGTGCCACCCTTGTCTGGATGTGCTCTTAATGCAGCTTTCTTATAGGCTTTCTTAAGTGTTTCTTCTGTAACAGCAACTTCTTCTTGTATACCAAGTACTTCAAGACATGATGAAAAATAACTTACAACTTTTTGTTTTGGTGTTTGCATAATTTGCTGCCAACCCTTTTGTGGTGCCTTTTCCTCATAGTGTGTTATTGCTGTTGATTTTGGTATTGGGTTTTCAGATCGTAATTGAGGTGGGGCTGGCCTACCGCCTCCTGCAGAAATAGCATCAGCTTGACTCATCCAATGTTGTCCTGCAACAGTTCTTGGTATAACTGGTGTTTGTGTTACTGTAGGTACTTGTTCACCCGGAAGTGGCCTTGGTGTATAACCTTCCTTTATTGCAGTTACATAGCTAAGCAAATGACTATAGACACCTGCTTGTTTAGCAGCCATAACAATTCTGGGATCATGCAAACAGGTTTGAATCATATGTGATTTTGTCATAGGATTTTGGATTTGAATAATATTATTATATATGCGGACAAAGGATGAATCTGCTCCTGGGCCGCTCATTAGTCAAGATTAAGAATATTCCTACTTGCTCTTTGTCGCAGTACAAGTAGATGCCAGAATATTCTTAACCTCAACAATACTTGGTACAGGAATCTCAGCTTCACATTCCCAGAAGAATCTTTTACCAACTGAACTATAGCCAAACTTTTTAGGATATAGCCAGGGAGCCAGTTCTGGCATCTGGCATTCTGGCATTTTAACCAGATGCCAGGAACGAAGCGGAAGCACCAGAGCCAGTTGTTCCTCTGGCCTAATCCTATCTGGTGTCATTTCAAGCCTACCTGGGTATTCTGGCATCTTCCCAGAAGCAAGCCACTTCCAGAGAGGGGGTAGGTGCCAGGGATAATGCCAATTATAACATACTGGATTACCTCTATAATAATCCCATACCCAATTTACACCATATAGATATTTACTGGTTAAATCTTCAATCTGGGTACCTTTACCAAAATATAGATCAATATACAACTTCTGCCAGTTAGGCTTCAATCTACAACTGGCACCAAACCCAGAAACAAGTCTACTTTCTGCAAGTTCAGCCAGAGGCCAGTTATTTTCACCAAAACCAGTTTCAGTTCCAATCATAGATGCCTGTCTGGATTTCTTTTTGATAAATGCCAAAATTCTGGTGTCTTCACTGGCAGCTAATTTACCCAGAAAAGCAGTCAGCCCAGAAATATTAATCTTTCCATCAATATCTACAAGTCGTTTGTGTTCTGGTGATTTTAGTAGACTTAACAAAGCATCATGACCGTCTTCACGCATCTTAAATGCCAGAGAAGATGGCAAAAAATCATTACCCAGGAAAGACATTGCAAAACAATAATCTTGTAGGAATGCATTCTTATCAGTAGATGAATCTGTAAGATAATTTCTAAGTTCATCAATACTAAACCAGCTAAATTCTTCTTCACCCATATCATCCCTTTTAATTTCACCAGCTTCAACAACTTCCCTAAACAAGTATACACTATCTGGTGCATTTAGAAGAGAAAGAACAATTAGATCTGCATCAAGACCATACACTACTTGGATACCTTTTTTGCCCTTCCAAGCAGTCATAATTTTATGTTCTCCTTCACCTGGTTCATCAGATGAAGAAACTTTCCAAGTAGAATGTTTTGCACAAAGAGCTTCCAACTTATAACGCAGCTTTTTCATAAAATCTGTACCAGGTGTAATTGCATTTGTATCCCATGAACCCTCTTCAGCAAAAGCAGCAGATTTAAATCTTCTCATTCTCTGTTGACGCATCTTTGCCATAGGTACAACACCATCTACAGCGATATAGACACCCTCTGTGGGTTTTACTTCAGCAATAACTTTATTTGTATATTTAATAATTTCATCTAGAAAAGCAGCTTCCCATGCTTCTTTTCCAGCTGATGTATAAGGCATCATATCAGGTCTACGCAAACAATGATAAATCAGACAATTAAAATCCATCCACAAATGTGATGCAGTACCTGTACTACCAGGATGCTTCCTTGTAAGAAGTCCTTTTACAGTATCAATTAGCCTTTTATAATATGATGGAATGCCCATTTTTAAAACTTAACTTATTCTATTTATAATCACGATAAAGCTTTATATCGTCCTAATAGGGATGTCAGAAGAGACAGTGGTTGATAAAGCAAAAAATTTTTTAATAGGAAATGCTTGGACATCATTTGAAGAAATAAATAGGCTTTTACCTGATTCAATCCTATTTGGTTCACTTCTTATGTATATATTAACACAAAATACAGTATTTAGTGGCTTAGCAATATTTGTGATTGAACTTATGTTAGCTCATAAAGCAATTTCTACATTAGATGAAAGTGTAACAGGTAAAAGTCCGGTTAAGGATCAAGACTTGAAGTGCAGACCAGGTTATAGAGCTGTACGTATGGCGTATGATCGCATATTTATGAATAATAAATGGCCTTCTATGGGCATATTTAGTATTGCAGGTTTAGCTACATATATCATTTCAGCAATGACATCCTACAAGGAAACACTTGAAACTATGGGTTCCGCTTGGAATACACGCTACTGGATTGCTCTAGGTTTTACAATTGCTTTTGTTTTACTATTTATTCTACTACGTGCAATTAAAGGTTGTGAAAGTAGTTCAGAAATATTTATAGCATTAGTATTTGGCATATTTGTTGGCTTATTTGGTTATTTACTAAATTCTACACTACTTGGCGAAGATTCAATGAATTTCCTAGGTTTACCCTACTTAGTTAGTAAAGACACACAAAAAGGACAACCTATTTATATTTGCAGTCCTAATCTTGATTAAATTATAACAGTCTAAAATTGATACAATATAAAAGATATAAATAAATCAACCCCAAAAATGTTTAGAATTGTAACAAGAACACAAGCATTTATTGCAGGTGTATTTGCTGGAATTGTTAATACATCTGTACTAACTTATATTATTGTTGATAATAAAAAATGGAATCAAAAAAGAGGTATGGTGGACAAAACAATTTTACCAGTACAAATGAGATGAATATTCCCCAACTATTGGAGGATTTGAGAGTGTTCATTTACGGTGGAATACAAACTTTACCATTAACAATTGCAGGTTTATTTTTATTATTAGGTCTATTTGCGGCTAATTATGCATATCTATTTTTCTTGATAGGCTTTTTAGTAATAACACCTATTTTTACTATTATTGTAAATAGTGTTTTTGAACCATTGGCTGATTTAATACCATTCTTTAACATTAAAGAAAAACTTACTGTAAAATGCAGTGATCAATTACAACTAGTAGTGCCTTTTGGTTCTAAGACCTCAAACTCTAGTTCTAGTAGTACACAATTTGTTGTATCATCCTATTGGTTATCAATGATGTATTTCTTCTTTGGTTATGTAATTACTAATGCAATTTCTATATTAAATCGTGAAACAGTTATACCTGAAAATATACCAGAGAAGGAAAAAGAAAATATTAGACGTAAGGCAACTAATCGTAAATCATCAATGGTTCTTTCATTAATAACTATTGCACTATTTGCAGTAGTTGTTTTATATTTCAGGTATTCTAAGACATGTGAATCTACTAGCTTATGGAGTATTGTACCAACTCTATTAATATTTAGCTCACTTGGCGTTGCTTGGTATAATATTTTAGCTACTACAGGCCAGGATAGGCTATCTGATATTTTTGGTGTTGCTAATAGGCTTTTATCACCTGATTCTCTTGTAAATCAACCTATGGCTTGTATGCCTGTAACTGAAAAATAATTGTAATAACCCTATAAGCATATATAATAAACTTATAAGGGCTGCGGCCCCCAGGTTAAATTACTAACCGGAAAATTTGTATGTTTAATTAGCTGATTTAAGTGTTGTTCCATGCGGATTAAACGTAATTCAAGTGTAATATTTTTAAGTTGGAGGGAATGAATTTGAGTAAGTAAAAGAGTATCACTTTGAGATAACTCTTTTACTTTCTTTACTGACTCTACTTGTAAAGAAGACATCCCTACTATAGAAAATATTTTTATAGGAAGCTCAGCCACAGTTCTTCAAGTGATCGTATAGCTTTTACCATATCATCTCTTGTAATAATACCTAGTTGAATTGCTCTTTGCATATTATCTGTTATAAGTGCCTTATCTACAGCAAATTGTTGTGCTGTATATGAGTTATACATACTAGGCAAATCTGATTCTGGATTTGTAAATGTTTTAGAATTACGCTCATTTACAGCATTATGAAATGTATAAAAATAAGTACGTAATGTATTTTGTTTTTCTAAACCTTTTTTTACTATAGCATCAAATGGATGTGAAGTAAGATATTCAATAAAATGTTGTTTACATATATTACAAGGTATTGCTTTGCGTAAATTATTTATAAATTTTAACCATAAACGACTTTCTTCATTATCTAATAAAGGTTTACTATGCCTACCAGATCTTTCTGCAGCTGAATGGAAAATACGCCACAGTGACGGACCCCATTGTGCATTATCAGGTTGTGTTAGGACTACAGGTGGTGCAGCTCTTCTAGGTGGGCCAAAGGGCCGTAAATAACCGATACGAGTTATACTCATCTTCTTGAAAATTTGAAGGTCTAAACGATGGTTATACGCAGATAACCAAAATGGCAGTTACATCGGAGTATAGGGTTGACCGAAATTTATGGGAAAGCCTTGAAGGTATATTTCAAATGCATGGAAGAACATATGTTCGTGATCTAGCTAAGAGACTACAAGTTGATGAAAAAGAACTTGTTCGTAAAGTATTTGGTACAGATAGTAAAATGCGTGTAACTATGATTGATTCTTCTGCAGATTCATCTTGTTGTCAAGCATATTGTAGAACAGGTGCTATTGTACATCATTGTAGAAAAGCAGTTGCTATAGGTTCACTGTATTGTTCTGCTCATCAAATTCTAAGACCAACAATTGTAGAAAATGTTACTGGCGTAACAACTCTTCGTAAACTTGCAGATTCACCAGATAGAGAAGCACTATGGGTAAAAGATGATGGTGAAGTAGTTGGTGCAGATGGTAACAATAAAGGTTATTATAATGAAGAAACTGGCAAGCTGCAACTATTTGTTATCAATGATGGTTAAATATCTACAGATCTAAAGATTTTTTCATATAAATTATAAATGTCTGGTGAGATACAAACATATCCATTATTATTTACATGTCCATCACAATATGCAAATATTTTTTTAGAAAAATCTTTAGAAAAAAGACTACAAAAACTTTTTGATGAATATAGCGGTATTAATGAAAAAATTTCAAGAAAAAAGAGACGTGGTCTGATAGCTGATACTACAGAAAAGATTAATGTCTATGAAGCTTATATGGTTGAAATGAAAGTTAGATGGCAGCTAAAAAGACTTTTAGTGTTATGGAAGATTTATACTATAAATAAAAAAGCAGAACCTGTTATTGATCTTGTAACACTACAAGAAGTTGAAAAGCCAGTCTATATTTATGATAATGGAAGACGATATGCATTTGAAGCTAAAACACTTGCACAAACAATTTCAAGTAGTTTACTTCACCAGTCAAGTTCTTTTGCTCATCCTCTTGATCCAAAAAATATTTACACAAATAAATATTTTAAATACAGTCAGTTAGTATCTATTTACTACCAGTTACAATCATATGGATATATGTCATGGGCTCTCAGTTTATTCAAAGAAGCAGATTTCAGAATTGGAAGATTTTTACATATGAATTATAGGCTACTGACTCTAAAAGCAATAAAATATCTATTAGATAAAACAGATACAGAAGATAGTATTGAAATGATTATTAATTTTGTAGAAACAGTAGCAGAAACTACTGGTTTTAATTTAACTGATAGAAAGAGAAATGTTTTGACAGCGGCTCTGGAGGTTATACCAAATCATCCAGTTACAGCAGGTTTGCGATCACTAACATATGCAGATCTAGAATCAGATATTATGGGAAATAGTAGTTCACCATTTATAACACTGAGTGCATCTAGATATCTTGATCAAATTGTTCCTCTTGGCTTCCATCCAAAAGTTATGGCTAAGTTACAAACTACTTAGAAGATTCTGTTACAATCTGATTAACCATATCACGTATTAGTTTAATTTTATTTAAATCAATAGTATTATCATCTTTGTAATAAATACTTACTAGATTATTCATGAGTTTAGCTTGGTGGAAATTAGATTGTTTCTTTACTTCAGTAATTTTTTCTTTTATTTCTTCTTTAACTTCTTCTATTTTCTGTTCTTCTTTAGCTTTCTTGGCTTTCTTTGAGTAAGCAATAGCTAAAATAGATTGTTTTATTATTTCAAGTAGGGATTGTTTTTTCTTAGCTTCTCCTTCTGATGTATTTTTAGGCCTTTCCTCTTCTGCTTGTTGTGCTGCTTCTACTGCTTTACCAAGTGCTTCTAAAGCTTGGTTTTCTGCTTGAGCAGCCTCTCCACTTGTAGCCTCTTCATCAGTAGGTTTTTCGCCTGCAGGTTTTTCACCAGCAGGGGCTTGAGCTACATTTTCTTCTGCTTTTTTCTTTTTCTGTTCAATATATTTTTTCACTACTGCATATGCAACACGTGTTATATTACTTAATTCACGATCTAAATCATCAATTACATCATCTACTTGTAGTACTTGTTGTTCTAACTTAGTTTTACGTTCTTGATCTTGCTCATTATTGTATATTTCTATTAGTTCAGCTCTCTTACCAATAAAATTTTCTTTGATTTGTTTTAATTGTTTATGTAATTCCATAATGTTATCAACATCATTTTTAGATACATCACCTATTTCTAATTTTTGTTCAGTGTCAGCATTTTTCCTTTTAGTTTCTTCTATAATTTCAGGTATTTCTTCAATAGGAGGCATTTCAATACTAACAGCATTTCCTTCTTGTGCACTTTCAGCTTCTATCTCGTGTTCTTCTCCTTCTTCTATAGATGCTAACGCAGCAGCTGCTTCAAGAACTACTTGTTCCATTAATTTTTTAACAGCTTCTTCACCTCCTAAACCAGCAGATGGTGCTTCACCTTCTTCAATTACAAGGTCAGTAAGTTTACTTTCTGTACTTGCAGTTTTTTCTACACGTTGGAAATTATTTTCTGCAATTTCTAGTTTAGCTAATAAAGGTTTCATTTCAGATACAATTTGTTCAGCACTGGCTTCAACTGCTTGTTCAAGATTTTGGTTATTAGATGCTTCTTCTGCTGTTTGTAATAAAGATTTAATTAATGCAGCTTCTGCTTCAGCAGCTCTTATATTTGCAGCAGAAGCTGCTTCTTCTGCATTTGCAATTACTTGTTCTATTGTTTTTTCTTCTACAGTAGGAAGAGAAGGAGCAACTGCAGCAGGAACTCTTAGAATAGCTGGTGCTGGTTTAGCAGGTGAAGCAAATGCTATAGGTGGTTGTGCAGATATAGCAGTAGGAGCTGCTGCAGAAGCTTGCTCTATTTCTTGTATATAACTTTCTGATTTTATTTTATTTTGTTCAGCTTTTTTTCTTATTTCTTCTAATTTTTCTTTAGGAATAATTCTTCTAAAAGAAGGCATGTTAGATATTTTTCTGAAATAATCTAGATATTGTTCACTCGTTATTAAATTTTTATCATACTGTTCAGTAATGAAATCTCTTAGCTTATTTTTCTTTTCTAAATAATTTAGACTCATTTCACGTTCAGCATTACTAGTATTGCTATATTTACCATTTGTAGGAAGCATAGCTTCAAGTTCATTTATTAAGGACTGTATATCTGGATATACTTCTGGTATGTTATTTTCTGAAGGTAAAGGAGCAGCAATACCTAAATAATTTTCTTCATTTGCGTGTGCAGCGGATGTACCGAATGCTGCACCTTGCGGTTGAGTAGAAGAACCCATAGTTTCTAATTCACGTATTTGTTCAGTAAATTGATTAATTTTATTCCTTGGTGGCTGTATTTCTTGAACAGTAGAAATTGTTTCCTGTTTTGCTTGCTCTTCTTTTTCACGTTTACGCTGTTCTGCAAGTCTTCTTACAGTTTCTCTTTCTTCAGTATCTTTTACCCTCCTAGCATCAGCATCCGCAGCAGTAGCTGCTTCTTCTTTAGCAGCTTTAGCAATAGCCTCTTCTTCAGCAGCCTTTTGAGCGGCTAAAGCTGCATTAGCAGCAGCTGCTGCTAATGCAGCCTCTTCTGCTGCTCTAGCAGCATTTTGCTCAGCTTTTAAAGCAGCAGCCCTATTTGCAGCATTTTTTTCAGCTTTTAAAGTAGCAGCAGCTTTAGCAGCTTCTTCTGCTGCTCTTGCATTAGCAGCTTCTTTATCTTTTTTATTTTGCTCAGCTTTTCTTGCAGCTGCTTCAGCTTCTTGTTTAGCTTTTATTGCAGCCGCAGCTTCTGCAGCAGCTTTTTCAGCAGCTAATCTTGGACCAGCTACCCTTGCCCTATTTTGACTTGCATATGTACGCCTAACTGTTTCTCTTCTGCGTGCTGCATTTATTTCATCTTGAGTAGGTTGTCCTCTTGGTTTTTTTATCGGTGTACCATGTCTAGCAACAACAGCTCCTCTACTATTCTTTACTGCAGTAAGTGCTTTTTGAGCTTTTTCTCCTACACCACCAAATATTTTCCTTGTTAATTTTTTAATTATTATACTAGACTCTTTTACCTTTTTCTTCCTAGAAGTCGCCATTCTAATTATATACTATATATTATAGAATGGCAACTGCAGTCGCATCGTTCCAGCAAAAAGATATAGTCGGATCTGCTTTAGCGTATTCTTACAAAAATGGAACAAAAATAGAAGTTGAATTTGCATCTTTGCCAAAAGGCAAGCATGGATTTCATATTCATACAAGCGGAGATCTTAGAGGAAAAGGCTGCCAAGGAGCATGTGATCACTGGCAGAAAGGCAAACCTACAAGTCATGGCTCTGCACCAAATAAAACAAGAAAACAACGGCACACTGGAGATTTAGGTAATATTGAAGGACCGGGTCCCTACAAAAATTGCTATTTCCTAAAAGGTGTTAAACCAATAGAACTATGGGGAAGAACATTAATTGTACACGAAGATGAAGATGATCTTGGATTAGGTGATCATCATGATAGCAAAACTACGGGCCATTCAGGTAAACGTATTGGTTGTGCAATATTTGGTAGAGGAGCTACTTGTAAAAATATAAGTAAATCTAAAACCTATAAGATATCTAAGTCCTAAATACTTTTTTAACAGGGTGCAACACATCTTTCTCACTCACTACAGGACTATCTTCAAGAGCCATAGAAGCTAGAGGTTCTACAATACCATCCTCATCATTTGTAATTTGGAACCAACATAGTCTCTGTCTTCTTGGCAACCAAATACGCAGCAACTTCTCTTGGCTAAGTTGTTCTATTTCACCTAGTACACCGTTTCCATGTGATTTCATTTGATCAGCAAGAGGCCACTCATCTGGAATATCATCTGGAAAATGCTTTTCATAGAATTCTTCCAAAGAATCCTCTGAAGCCCATATAAGTTTACCAGTAGCATCCCTTGTTGCCTTTGCTTCTTTCAGCATAGCATTCCAATAAGGACCTGTAAGACTATCTTCAATTGATCTAATCCTACCAAGTGTTGATTCACTTTGCTTCATTCTACCCCTTTCAGTATTTCCATATAGATAAATTGGTTGAATAGCAAACTGTCTTGCTTCACGTGGTCCTTTGTGTGCCTTAGGAATAATATCTTTAGGAATTGCAATAGGCTTAATAGAACTTTCCCACAAACTATCCCACATAGATGCCATACAAGATACTAAGCAATGAATTGTATTATCATAGCCTGTAATATTAAGTCCTGCTACCCATCGTAGCCACCAAACCCTATCTGGTCTTAGTTTAATTGCTAGATCAAGAGTTGTATCAATACCTAGCTGAGATGCTGCCCACCAAGCACATGCAGATTTATGTTCTGATGCTGCTGCCAGAAAGTACGATGAAAGAGATGCTTGATCATAACCAGCAACAGGAGAGAAACCAATAACCCTATCAGGCTGCTCCTTTGTCTCTTTTAGAATTACAAATAGACTACTGTCTTGTGCATCTCTTTCACATGATGCAAGGAACTGTGCAACTCTAGGCAGTCTATCAAGATCTGCACCCATAATATTTGTTAGCCAGAATAACCTACAAGGACCATATGTCCAGAACCAAAGATCAATCATTGTATCTTTAGCCATCTGAGCCATATGACTTACTACAAGTTCTCTACACCAGAAATATGCTTCTTCCTGCTTTCTCTCCTTACAAGCATAGGCCAGAGCTGCCTCAACCTCATCAACAACATAGTAGTGCTTAGTTAGCATGCCAGACGCCATCTTGGGTTGTAAAATAATTTTCAAAAAAAAACTATTCAATTTTATAAATGGCTGTAAATCCTCAAGCTGATGCACATGAAATCATACCAAGACTTTGGATTGGTAATCTGAAGTCTTCGCAAGATGAAACATTTATACGGGTAAATCATATAGATACTGTTTTTAATTGCACTAAAACTCTTCCTTATCATCCAGATATTCCAAATAAATATAGAGTTCCCGTTGATGATAACCTACAAGAAGAAGAAATTAGAAATTTAGAACTATGGGCTCCAGAAATTGCTTTTAAAATGCTGAAAGAATATTCTGCAGGTAATAGAATTTTAGTACATTGTCATGCAGGTATGCAGCGTTCTGCTGCTTCTGTTGCTATATTCTTAATTGCCTATAAAAAGCTAAAAGCAGATGAAGCTATTGCATATATTAAACTAAAAAGACCTGTAGCCTTTATGGGTGGTGCAAATTTTGGTAGAGCTATAAAATCTTTTGAACAAAAATTTCACAATGAATATATGCCTCTTATTGATGCAAGTAGAGTTAATACTACTCATCAAAAGGCAAAGCAAGACTAGGTGCTGTTGATAGAAGAGTAGAAGTCCTTTCAGGTGGATACCAACTATTTTCAGTCTTACGTACTTCAGTTGTCCAATGAGGTCCAAATCCGTTCTTACAAAGTGCAGAATTGGAACTTAGATAAATTCCTGTAGTTGTCATTGTTGAAATATTTCTTGAAACATCGCCATACAGCCATGTATGTACAGGCTTACGCATCAGGCAATCCAACATATTCCTCATTGGAAGTCTGGGTAGATTATACTTATCTTCATTACTAAGCCCTTCAAATGAGGGAGTATTATAAGTAAGCACTACTACAGGTCTTGTCTTATCTTCATCCCTACTATCATCAATTTGATATGCCAACCAATTAGCTGCCTTCTTATTTGCAGTTTCAATCTGCTTTGGTTGCATGCAACGCACATAATCACCTTCAACAGGCTTATACATTAGTCTATTAAGTTCAGCAACATTCTTATTGAAGAAATCTGCATTCTTATTTTTTTGAATTCTACAAGGACCCCAGAGTGTAGTGCCAAGAAATAGTACTTCATTGCTATTACTTCTATAGAGCCAACTATTATTATTCATAACTGTAAGTCCTTTATTTGAAATTGATTTCATTGCACCTGGTACATCCAGCATTGTATGTTCAGAATTAGCAGCCCATTCTTCTACACCAGGTACCCAGAGTACCATATCCCAACATCTAGTTGTCCATTCAATAAAGTTCCTTGTGCCTTCACAAAACGGACTGCCAATATCACCAAGTAGTGCTAGAATAGGTGCAGATGGCTTTAGAATAGCTGCAGGGTTTGTAACTGGCTTCTTGTTGATCAGAAGCTTACTTGCATATTGAATACGTGCCATTTTGTTGTTTGGGTTGACATTTATTTTATTTTTAAAAATAAATCAAATTTTTATAAATATTACCCTATGTTTAGAGTATGGATTCTAAACTTAATCCAACCTATTCAGCCATTTACGGTGAATTGGTTCTGGCCTTATATCCAATTCTTATTAAAAGTGTGCCTACAACTTTACTTACACAGACTTTAGCTAGATTCGGCACATTCTTTGCTCTGGGTTTAACTCTGGGTCCTTTTAAAGATTTTCTGGCAGCCTGGGGTTCGCCAGAAACAGCATTTAGATCTTTGACTCATGGTATTTTAAATTTAGTTCATGTCGCATCAAGTTATCTATCCTATAGGGATTTACCTGCTGGTCCAGCAGTTTCTCTTTTCTACACATATCCAATTATGATTCTATTAGGTAGAGTTTTATTCTTCAATGAAAAGATTGCACCTATTGCATATTTATTTATAGCAATTGCATTAATAGGCGTTTATTTAGTTGCAAGTTCACAAGAGAAAAAGGTTGATAATGGAGAAGCTTTCACAAAAAATACCCTACGTGGTATAGGTGGTGCTCTACTATCTGCTTTTACAGAAACTCTTATTTATTTCTTAGTTCGTGAAAATCCTCATAAGACTCCATTCTTTGCAATTAATAATCTATATCCTTCTGGTCTGGCAGCCCTTCTGGGTTATAGTTTTATGAATCCATCTCAAGTTGACACTAAACCAAAAACCTGGGCTCCCCTTCTGGCCTTTAACGGCATTCTGGGCTTCACTGGCTACATGCTCCGTTTCTTCAGCATACCCAGACTTGAAACAATTATTTTCAGTATGTTGTCCTTTATTGGTGTAATGGCTGCATACATCTGGGGTCTAGTATTTGCAAATGAAAAACCAACTATGCAAGGCATAGTTGGCGGTGGTCTAATAGCAACTGCTATTGGTTTAATGAGATATTTTGAATTATAGTTTAATTACAGGCACACTCAAAGCATCTGCAAAGTATTTGACTAATTCATCATTACGATAATCATTAATATATTTAATTTCTTTTACACCAGATGCAAGAAGCAACCTACAACATATAATACAAGGATAATGTGTAATATATGCTGTAGCATCCCTACAAGAAACACCTCGCTTTGCACAATCAGCTAATGCATTTTGTTCTGCATGCACTGTTGCTTGTTCATGTCCATCACGAACTATACTTTTGTGCTCACAACCAGGTAGAAATCCATTATAACCTTGACTAATAATTCTATTTTCACTAACAAGTAAACAACCTACATGTAAACGTTCACAAGGACTTCTTTTAGCAGTTACTTGTACGATTTCTTTGAAATATTCATCCCATGTTGGTCTAAGGGAGGACTCTGTCATTCTAAATAAATAGTCTATAAAATAAGAAGTCATGCCAGTTCAATCAAAATTATGTTGTCGTAAACCAAGTGAAGAAGAAAGACTTGAACTCATTCTACACGATTTAGATGGTCTTTCTCCTTTACAAAAAAATATCCTACGAGAAAGATATATCTACATACTACAAGATTTTACAAGAAGGTGTAAGCTATATTCTGGTTTATACCATATAGGACATTTTATAATTACAGTAGGTTCTCTTATTGTACCTGCTTTAATGTCAATACAATATGCAGATACTGGTAAGGTATTTATACAAGATTTTCAAACCATAGTCTACTGGGTGACTTGGGTATTATCGCTACTAGTAACAACAAGTAATGGTGTTATACAGTTATTTAAGGTGGATAAGAAATATTTCTTTTTACATACAACACAGGAAAGGCTACGATCCGAAGGGTGGCAGTACTTTGAATTAACTGGCAGGTATTCAGGACAGCTTATTCAGTATGAGTTAACTCCATCACATTCAAATCAATTTATATTTTTTACACATGCAGTTGAAAAGATTAAAATGAGACAAATTGAAGAAGAATACTATAAACAAGAGGATACACATTCAAATCCACAGCAAAAAGGCACAGCAGCAACTGCATCTACACCATTACCTTCTACAAAGGCAAGCCCACAAGGAGCTGATGAATTATATACACCATCACCTGAAAAGCCAATTGAAATGATTAATAGGAATGTTCCTACAGCAGTACAAGATGCAGTTAATGCAATTATTAAATCAAATGCAAGTGCTTCTGCTTTGAGAGTTAATCTTCCGAATATACAAGTAGGGGATGGCCAGACAAACGATAAAAAAGAAGAAAGTGGCATGCCAGTGTAGCCCAGAATGTATCCTAACACCAGAACCTGGATCTGCATTTTGTAAAAAACATTCAAAACGTTGTTCAATTAAATCACCACTATCAGGCTATGAACCAGATTACAACCCAGACAAATATAATAAAACCAGAAAAATGCGTGAATCACATAATTGTTTTGCCTATGCGTTTGATCATGTAGAAATGCCATCTGAATTAGATTGTAATGAAAATGAATGCAATGTATCATTTCATCAACCAGGTAGGAAATCTGGTTTTCCTAAATGGAGTGAGGCCAGAGGAAAAAGATGCCCAGATATTTTTGCCAGGCTGAGAGCTGATGCAGGTAAGATATCAAGTAGTTCATTTACACATAAATGTCCAGCTGGTACCAGTAAGATTGCTCTAGTTGTTGCACCAGATACATGTAATAATGGTGGAAAAAAATATAAATCTTGTAATTCAAATAAAACAGGTGATTATCATTTCTATAGGCAAGATTCTAATGGTTGGTGGTCACATAAACCAGGTGGCACAGCAGTGACAAATAAAGATGCAGAAGGAAGACCTATATGGAATCCAGAATTAGCTGCTCGTGATTATCGTGATAAAGCCTCTGACACTCTAAATTACAAATACTTTTGTAATTATATGTGTATTCCAAGAAAGACTAAATATACTTTTAAGAGAGGAGGAAAAGGAAAAGCTGTAAAATATCAGAATAAAACCTATAAAAATAAATCTAAGTAAATCTACCCACTATATCTAACCATTTACCACCAAATTTCTTAATGATATAGTTATTAGGGTCTAATGCCTCTAATGCCTGTACACAGTCAATACGTTTACTAGGATTAATTTCAACCATTGCTTTTAGTACTTTATTTAATTTATCAGAATATGTTGAATAACCACTTTTAGTAAATCTAGGGAATAGTAATAATTCACTTATCATACGTATACCTATACAACCTATTGCCCAGACATCTATTTTAGTCCAATACTTTTTGAACCATTTAAGCATATCACCGTCTTGTAGTGATTTATTTGTTTTATAAAAGTTTTCAAGCTCATCTTCCATTTGTTTACTTGATATTCCATACAATGCTTGTATTGTTTTTAGAATAGGTTTAGATTTAATAATTTCTTGTATAGTTATATCCGCATCTTCACCATTATTTAAATAAGCCATTAGTGAACGCTCAGGAGCAATCTGTATAAGATCTAAACGTGCACCTTCTGCAATATCTTCTTTACTTAAATCCTTCTTTTTTACATCAACAGATAAACCAAAATCAATAATCCTAGGCACACCAGCACTATCTACAAGTATATTTGCTCTATGTAAATCTCTATGTACAATACCAAAAAGATTCATTAATGCACCAGCAGCTACAAGATGTTTAAAAAGATCAAAAAAAGATACTTTATAGAAATTTAATTTATACCCAGCTAACGGTACACCACCATATGTACTTGTAAGTAATCTATAATCATCCATATCTTGATCTTTTAATAATTTGCATTCAGCTAACTGTTTTGTTTCTTTTGGTTCACAGCTAGATTCAGGTACAATGAAATAGTTTTTCCATAAAGGTATTTGATGAATACGTTTTGAAACTAACATTTCTTCCTTAGCATCTTCTATACTTGTAATTTTAGTTACAGGTGTGCCATTTTTTATTAAAGTATTCTTTGGTATAGTTTCTTTTTTACCCTTACACGGTATTATTGGTGCAGCAAAGACGCAGCCATATGCACCTTCACCTAATATTTTCCCTCCTGTCATATCTAATTTGCCAGTAGTTCCGGCCTCCATACCTATCTGTATTTTCTATTATTTGGTAATTATTCACAAGCTGCGAAACATGTATATAAAATTTTTATCATACACAAAAGAGAGGTATACTCCTGAGTGCAAATGATTCAAATAGCACTTTGGATAGCTGTTGTGCTACTCATTTTGGTAGCTATTCTTGAAATATGGTATCCAAAAGTAATTGATGAAGGATTTAGTAATTTAGTTACTATCGGAGATAGCAGCTTTTGGTCTACTTTTATGCCACGTCGTGGTGATGTAGGTGAATTTGAAGAGGAAGCAGGTTATATAAGTGATCCCAGATACTTCCATGGCTATACAGATGTCCAGCGTCTTGGTAAAAATCAAGACTATTGTCGTATGGTATTACCTAAGGGAGCACCTGAAGATCTAACATTTTTTGCATGTGCTCTCGGTGGTACGGATGGTCTTTCATCTGTTCGTTATAGAACGCAATCAGTTCGTGATGGATTACCTATGAGTCGTGATGACTACATGGGTAAGTTTGATGGTGGTCGTGTAGGATATTGTCGTATTGTGAAAACAGAACCAGATACATTTGAATGTAGATGTAACGTATCTGGTGATACTAAGTTTTCTGATAAACTAATTACTGATGTTAATCCACCAGATGATATAAGAC
>Ga0194118_10001869_pt1 | contig 28293 bp, 25 predicted proteins | sample TA2MahsurfametaG_2_FD_148662 | JGI IMG/M metagenome (GOLD analysis project Ga0194118, IMG submission 148662) | Freshwater microbial communities from Lake Tanganyika, Tanzania - TA2015013 Mahale N5 surface | ecosystem: Environmental > Aquatic > Freshwater > Lake | place: Tanzania: Lake...
TACATCACCAATCAATGTAGATACATTCAATGACCCACCAATTGTAGCATCTCCACTGACTGAAAGATCAACTACACTTAGATTTGTTAGACCATTGATTGTAGATACATTCAATGATCCACCAACATTCAAATACCCATTGATGCTCCCATAACCAGTCGCAATCAAATTGGTAAAAGATATTGTGCTAGCAGGAGGTACATAAGAAGACCCACCAGGAGTTACACCATTCATAATCACAAAATTCTGTGTTGTGGTATTGTAGACGATCTCCCCATATTGACCAACATATTGAGCAATCTCGGAGGTAGATCCATAAAACATATTACTTCGGTTTGTTGTAAATGCCATAATCGTTCTCTCTTTTCATCGTTTTGGTTATCAAAATAACATCTATCATATTTTTCAAAAGATACATCAAAAACACAAACATAAAGACAAAAAAGTTTTATACTAAGTGAAATTTTTTGATTTTTAAAGAAAAGTTCAAAAAAAATTTTCAATTTGATATCTTTCTATCAGTATAAACCAAAGTAAAATTAAAAGAGAAAAATAATGAACTCAAGCATTACAATTTACCCTTGTACTTTTAGTCTACAATCCTAATATGAAAATAAAACTTTTTTGAAAGGATGACATCATGTCTTTTTGGTCAATTGTTGGTAAGTGTGCAATCGGTTTAGCCGCAATCGGTACGGTTTCTATGATCAGTTTAAACCGATTACATACAAAAATGAAAGCTACCTATGGTATGCCTCGTACAGAAGAAGAACGGCAAAGAAGTCTTGAAAGATATCAAGCATTGTCACAGGAAGCACAAGCAAAGCAAAACCCTAAGCCACGAAAAAGAAGAAAAGCTAAAGTAAGGAGAAAAGCAAATTCTTTAGGTAAGCCAAGAGTTAGAGTGCAAGCAAAGGTAAAAGCACAAGCTACCACAAGTCAAGCTACCACAAACCAAGCTACCACAAGCCAAGCTAAGAAACCAATTGCTAGGAAAAGTGTTTCAAATCCAACCCCAAGAAAAGCAGCTGCTCATTTCCAAAGGTCAGACATGGATTTTGAAAACTCACCCATCGTTTATTGGGCAACAATGAGAGCAATTTTCCTAAAGAAAATGGAACGAGAAAAGGGTGAATCCCAACAAGATTTCCTTGATAGAGTATTTGATTCCTATGCAAAGGAAGGCTATTCTAGAAAGGATGCACTGGGTAAGGCTTATGGGATTGCTGGCTTTACCCTACAAAAAAGAGGTCTCATCAAAAAGGGAACTAAGCAGGCTACCCAAAAAGGTCATGCTTGGGCAACAAAATATCTCAAGGATTTAGGCACTGCTGAAGTTGCTCGTAGATTTAAGGAATATGAAAAAATCCTAAAGATGGCTAAATAAAGCTAGATTTTGATCTATTTAAAAGCAAACACAAAGAGAAGCAATCATGTATTCTAAAATCTTTCAAAAATTACTAATGCTAGACAACCCATCAATCAGCATCAAAGGCAGAGCTCAAACAGTAGCAAATCTATGTGAAAAAATCGCAGAGTATTCTTTGGAAATCGTTGATCCTATCGCTGATGGTGGCTCAATGGTAGATTCTAGTATCATTGATTCAAAAAATGCATATGCTCATGCTAGGTATTTCAATAAAAAACTTGTGTTCAAACTACCCAAAAAATCAAAAATACCAAAAACAAATGAAGAATTTGCAGAGGCTTTACTAGAGCAAGATATCCAAAATCCTAATTTCTTGTTTGATTCAAAAATAAGCTTCAATGTTGCAACCGATTTTAAAGATCTCAAAAGTGAGCAAAGTTTTTTTGAAGAGTTTGGGCTGAGCTTTAAATTGTGTCCAGCAGGTATTTACCAAAGACCTGTGGAAATCCATGAGCCTAATGATTTTGTAATTGACAAAGAAAATCCATCTAGAAAAGTACTGAAAGTGACTGGATATGGCAAAATAGGGCATAGATATGGAGGTACAATTGATTCTGGTATCGCATTAGTTAAGAAAGATGGTGTTTTGTCGATAAAAAAAGTAGGTGAATCTGATTATTATCGTCATAGTTTTTATTCCCCATCAAATTTTGAAAGGGAATACACAAAGCTATTGGGGAACTTTCAAGTCCAAATCTCTAAACCTTTTTGGGTACTTGATGCAGAAGTCACTACTCAGCTTTTTGAAAGAGTCATGGGATATACCTTTAATCCTAGACTCAGATATTCAATGACAGAAAGTAGTCCTTTGGACAAATTTCTGTTCATGCCTGAAGACAATGTGGACTGGGATATAGCTATTCTTTTTTGTAATCAATTAAGTCAAAGACTAGGTTTTCAGCCTTGCTATCTAGATAAGGATATGAAACCAATTTTGTCAATACTTGATTACTATGAGCTTCGTAAGCAAACTAATGATCCTAGTCTTGATTGGCTTGATAAGGGTTATTATACTGGTGTTGGAAAGATTCGGGGTTTTTGCCAAGATTTAGCGATAGTGAAACAAAGAGGTCAAAGTTTGCATTATCCAAGAGAAACACTACCTTTAGATTCCGATTTTGTACACCCTAAAGAAATTCAAATCAATTGGGATCGGTCTGCAAATGGCTTTAGACTTTTGTCGGATGCAGAATGGCTTTGGGCTTGTCAAGGACTTTCGGATAAACCATATGCAGGTTCGGAAAATTTGGGTGATGTTGCTTGGTATTACAACAACTCTGGGAACAAAAACCAACAAGGTCAAGAACCACATCATATTAAAGGGAAGCAAGCTAACTCTTGGGGCTTGTATGATATGCTAGGTAATGTAAAAGAATGGTGCTTTGATTTTGGACAAGAATACAAAGACATACGTGTTGATAGTAATCTAAATAGAGTTCCGATTTGGGATATGGACAAGCTAAAGGGTTTGGCAAATTCCTTTAGGAAAGATTACTATTTCGGCAAACCTCAAGATGTTTCAATTCTACACAACCCAAATTACAATAGTAGTGATCCAAAGAATGCAGGCGACAAATGGGATTTCAAGCGTAGGATTGCAGATCGTTGGAGCTTTGTTACTCATGGGGGCGGTGCATATCAAAACCCAGAGCATTCTGGCACCGAAAAAAGACAAGTATCTGATTTCAGTCGAACCGAACATAGAACTCAATTAAGACTAGATGTTGTTTCTTTCTATGATACATATTTAACAACTCATCCCAAAACACCTGATACCAGAAATACGATAGGTTTTAGAATCTGTAAAAATGTTGATTGATCTTAAAAGGCTAGACAAAAAAGAATTTACCACATAAAATGCATTTTGTGAGCATAAAAAATTGATTTATATTTTTAATAATGTATTTATTAGATGTAATTGAAAAAAGTTTTTGTTTTTAAAAGTTTCATTTAAGGAAATATTTCATGGATTCTTCTATACCACTCGTTCAAACCCACACAACAAATGTTGCAGTTCTCGGTGTTGTCATATCCCTACTAAGAGAAGAAAAAAAGATCAAGCAGGGTGAATTTGCCAAGCAGATCAATATGTCATCCCCTTCCGTATCAAAAATAGAACAAGGTACAAACACGATTACCTATGATACCTTACTCCAAATCGCTAGAGCTTTAAATTCTAGAGTGTCCGAAATATTAAACACAACTGAAGTACTATGTGAGCTATTGGTTGCTCGTGGGATTCAAGTCTTTGATACCGATAAGGATGTGCAAGAAAGCACAAAAAAAGGCAAGCAAAGTGCATCCATCCAAGTACATATGTCAGGTAAGATTCTAAAAAACCTTATCAAAAATTCGGACAAGCTATACCAAAAAGCAAGAAACATCCAATAAAAACTAGAAAATCCCAAACAAGCATCCTAACTTGAAACTTAAAGCTTGAAGCAATTCACAGCACTATTCTATCTCATTTTTTTTGGTAGTAAACCTACAAAGCATCCAATTACACCTAATGCAAGCATACCTCTACTAATACCCAATAGTAAACGATCTGAAGAATCTGTATCTGTAGCTCCTACTTGTATCTGCTCTAAATCTTCCTTAGACATTGTTGTGGATAGCATCAAATCTAAGCAAATCAAAGTAGTATGCCCAACCAAAAAGAAAAGCATCAATCTCAAATTGTCAGAAAGCTTGTTTTTATTCTCGTCTGGTGACATTGTCAAGGAATCAAATAAACTAGGGTTCTTGGAGATTTGTCTTTCAAAGCAAGCATCTAGCTGATTTAAATAGGATTGGTATTTTTTCTGTAGCCTATTTTGACAATTTACAATTAAATCCTTGATCGAGCCGATTTTGAAATTATCAAAGACTTGTTCGTTCATCGTAGGGTCGGCGATTTCTTTTTGTAGATTCAGCCAAAAAAAGCGACCAACAAAATCCTTGTTTGAGATCAATTCAAAGCCAGACAATTTGTTTGAAAGTAAATTTTTTACTTTTTTACCATCCACCAATGCACCAAGCATATTGGTATTGATTTGCTGATACAAATCTAGATCATAAAACTTTTCACGAACCTTATTACTTTGCTTTGCTTTGAGTATCACTACAAGTTCTTCCCTAATCACATCTAACAAATCCTTTGAAACCTTTTCTAAAACACTCATAAATTCCGAAACATTCAAAAGAAGAACAGAAGAAAAATAGGTTTCAAAGGCAGATACTATTGAATCTGCATCTGCGTCTTGATTTCTCTTTAGGAAAAAAGCTAGTAGGAATGCACTCAAGTATTGATCATTCACATTTTTGACTTTGATTGATCCCCCAAGACTTTGACTCTTGGTTGAAAGATCATATAGACCCATTAAGCTTGAATACCCATCTGGCATTTGTTGATCATTTGACATTTTTGAACACCTCTAGCAAGTTCAAGCTTATTTCTTAGGTAATCTTTGCTTGAGTAAATATAGATTGGTTTCATGGGCATTTGCTGTTGCCATAATATAATCATCTAGACCCAATGTCAGTGCATTCGCAGATTTCAGCTTATCATAAACTCGCTTGAGGATATTCTGCATTGTTTGTTCAACAAGCAAACCCCTTTTCACAGGATGTGTTTCCATTCGAGTTACATCACTCACTAAACCAAGTAGGAAATAGCTTTGTTCTAGAGCATTTACTGCTTCTGACCCAAATTCTCCCACTAGCTTTTCGGATAAGGTATCAATTTCTTCAACAACACCAAGATACAATCTCTCAAACAATAAGTGATCCCCATAAGATGTATCCCCCTTTACCTGCCAGTGAGATGTCCAATGTAGCCAATGGGTAGCTCTTAGGTAAGCAAGTAGCAATCTAAGGAGAGATAGCTTTTGGGATGCAATGTCTTTTTTCCCAGCTAAGTAAGTATTTTGCATTTGCTCAAATGCCAAATCTAATCCATCTCCATCCATACTCACTGCAAGTAAAACCTCAGGATCAGATTTAAGGATTTGACCCTTAGAAATTTTTGAAAGTCCACTTTGACGAGCACTTTCTAGGTCTGTTGCAGGATTTCTTTTCACTAAACCCCTTGCTTTTTGCTCTACAATTTGTCTATTTCTGCCTTGTAGCATGATCATTCTCCTACTTTTGGTAAATTTAGCTTTTTTCCATTTTAGGATATCTTTGTTGTCTTACAAACATATTCTTACTTTTTTTCAATTATCCTCAGCAATATATCTAAGCCTTCACAAATTTCGCTGTCATTTTTTTGAACATATCATAGATCGCCCGTCTTTGATGCCCATCCACATCCGCATGTAGTGAAAGACAAACACGAAAGCCCACATCTTGGTAGGACTCACTAGGATCTCCATAGGTTTTACGATCCGAATTCAATAATGGACTATCATCCCAATTTTCGTGACGAATCCAACGATCTTCTACATCACTCCAAGTTTCAGTGATCTTTGGGTATTCATCATCAAAGCTACCACCCTTTGATAGCATTAAGGCAGCTTGATATTCAGGCTTTTGTTCAATGTATTCTATGTCCCCATCTTTGTTGATTATCTGCTTGTAATGAACAATTTCTTTGTCAAAATCCTCAGGGTCTAATTTAGTATGCACCCACTCTCGCACATTGCCCGTCATATCAAACAAACCAAAGTCATTCGGTTGTAGGATTTTCGACCTTTGTGGTTTTCTTGGCACAATTTTGTGTTTTTTGCAAAAATCTCTGTAAATTGCTACATCAGCTATTATGTCTGAGCCAGAGAATTTCCAATCAGGATGATTACCTTGAGCCGATAATTCCCAATCATAAACCGTAGGAATACGAAAGCTTGGTATGTAGGGATTAGGTATTGTTACTTCTGCTTCAACGATTGATCGAAACTCTTGATCTGTTTCTGTATAATCCTTAATCGTTCGTGTGTTTTCAAAATGATAGTAAGGCTTTAAACCACAAAACACACTTAAAGTATTACAAAAGGCAAATGCATCATATAGACTTACCCTAGTAACGGGTGTTTCCCATTCATCTAAGACATCAAGTATGTCTCCAAAGGATCGTGCTTTTTCCCACTTAGGTTGTTTTAGGGATGGGTCATGACCTAGAATTGTAAAATAAACAGCCCTTGAGATTTGAGTATCTGTCATATAGAACTCAGATCGATCATAGCGATCTAGGTCATTACGAGTAAGCTGAAAATAGGGATGCTCGGATTTGATTTGCACAAAATTTGGTAGGGATATGTTGAAGCAGGTTGATTCGGAAACTGGCACATACAAGCCTAAAAAGTTGTGGAGATCATAAAAGTCATAGCTTTGGTTGATCGCTTCATTTGGATTTGTGTCAATCAATTTCCTATTGAGTATTCTCAAGGATCCCTGATAGTGCTTTGGTATGGTTGAATACTCAAAAGACCCTTTTTGCCATAGCTCATAGATAAATTCAATGCTCTCAATCGTTTCGTATTCTTCTTCTATGATGATTGGATTCCCATAATCATCTTCAGTTTTGATCGTTCGTATCCTAGTTTTAGATGTGCCAGCAAGCACTGATTCTGCCAACAAATCCAAGTCTAAGGCTCGTAGCATTTGTGTAAATGTAAAGCTAATCACATTTGTTGGGTCATATGCTTTGATTTGTAATAGCTTTCTACAATATTGATTACCCATATTTCATCTCTTTTCATTTAGTCTAAATTTCATTAGTAAAACCTTAGCAATTTTTAAGAATATGCCAAAGATAAAAAATAAAAAAGAGAAAAGAAAAAGCTGGTTTCTAAGTACTTTTTTGAAAGTGGACAAGGGGACGAGGTGCTCAGTTGACGATTAATCTTGCAACACGAAAGCCGAGTTTGAGACCGAGAGAGTTGGGCGAATAGTTGTTGCGACTAGCAGAACACACATTCCAGGCACGGTCGTACCAACTACCGCCACGAGCAACACGATCGGCATTAGCACCACCTTTAGGATTGTATTTATCCCAACACCATTCACTCACATTTCCACTCATGTCATAAAAGCCCCATTCATTTGGTTTTTTAGTTGCTACTGGATGTGTTGTACCCGTCCCCCAATCTCCCTCAAACCAAGCATATTCTTGTAGCTTACTTTCATCGTCAGTACCTGACCATAGATTTTGAGTACCTGCCTTAGCTGCATATTCCCACTCTTTTTCTCTTGGTAGCCTATAGCCATTTTTAGAAGAATTGTAATCCCATCCAAAATCCTCACGATTTGAATTTTCAGTATAGTATTCATCTAAGCCTTGTAGTCTACTTAGCTCATTACAGAATTTGATTGCATCCACCCATGATACCATTTCTATTGGATTTTGAGGTCTGTTTTTGAACCAACTAGGATTAGTTCCCATCACTTTTTCATACAGCTCTTGAGTAATCTCTGTTTCTCCTAGTAAAAATGGTCTTTCTATGATTTCTGTTCTGGGTTTGTTGTCATCTTCATCTTCATGACCCATCGTAAAAGTACCACTTGGGCAAGCAATCATAACCAATTTAAAGTAGCTAAAGGATTCTGGAGAAATTCTAGATATTACTCTTGGGAATATAGGTTTTGTAGGTTTCTTTTTTGATAGCTTTTGGGTGCAGACATCTATCTCTGCATGATTTTCATATTTAGCTAGACCAGATTCAAAATGTACTTGGTGTATTGGGTCATGGTAAGTCTTAGTCAGTGATTTTCTTCTTAGGTTTTCAAGCATAATCTCTCTCTTTTTTTATTTACATTGATCTTAGTAAAACTTTACAACGATGCCAAAGATAAAAGTAAAAAATTAGTTGACGATTGATCTTGCAACACGAAAGCCGATAGTGGCGTCGCAACCGTTGGGCGAATTGCCATAGCGAATAGCAGAACGCAAATACGAGGTGAAATTGCTGTACCAACCACCGCCACGAGTAACACGACTGGCATCAGCACCACCTTTAGGATTGTACTTATCCCAGCACCATTCCTTAACACTTCCACTCATGTCATAAAAGCCCCATTCATTTGGATCTTTTGATCCTACAAGATGTGTTGAGAGCATTGAATTTTTGTAAAACCACGCATATTCTCCTAGCTTACTTTCATCATCAGTACCTGCCCATCGGTTTTGAGTACCAGCCTTAGCAGCATATTCCCATTCTTTTTCTCTTGGTAGTCTATAGCCATTTTTAGTGAAATCACAATCCAAACGATAATCTAGACTCTTAGGGTTGTTAGTATAGCATTTATCTAAGCCTTGTAGCTTACTTAACTTATTACAGAATTGGATTGCATCCACCCATGATACATTTTCTACGGGATTTTGAGGACGCTTGTAAAAGCTAGGATTAGTATTCATTACTTTTTCATACAACTCTTGAGTAATCTCCGTTTCTCCTAGTAAAAATGATGTGTCTATGATTACATTCCTAGGTTTGTTGTCATCTTGATCCTCATGACCCATCGTAAAGCTACCTTTGGGGCAATAAATCATATTGAATTTCACTCCATCTGCAATATTAGGGATATTTAATGGGGTAGTAAGCAAATTGATTGTGCTTTGGAAAGGGACTTTTCTTCCTTCCTCAGTAGATAGTTTCTGTGTATGTTGTCCAAGACTAACTAAATCTAGATACTGTGCATGACCTTGCCCAAAAGATGTTTGACATATTGGATCAATGTAATTTTTGACTAACGATTTTCTTCTTAAATTCTCAAGCATAATCTCTCTCTTTTTTTATTTACACCAATTTTACTAAAACTTTAAAGATATGCCAAAGATAAAAGATAAAAAACTCAGTTGACGATTGATCTTGCAACACGAAAGCCGAGGTTGTAAGAGCGATTGCTGGGGGAGTTGTCGTTGCGATAAGCAGAACACAAAGCCGGGCTGATGTTGCTCCAGCTACCACCACGACTAATAACACGATTGACTGAGGTAGCACCTTTAGGATTGTATTTATCCCAGCACCATTCGTCAACATTCCCACTCATGTCATAAAAACCCCATTTATTCGGTTTTTTAGTTGCTACTGGATGTGTTAACCAATTTGAATTTTCGCCCCACCAAGCATATTTCCCTAGTTCATCCTCATTATCAGTGCCTACCCATTTGTTTTGCGTACCTGCTTTAGCAGCATATTCCCACTCTTTTTCTTCAGGTAGTCTATAACCATTTTTAGAAGAATCATAATCCCAACCATATAGGCTATTAGGGTTTTCGATATAGCATTTGTCTAAGCCTTGTAGCCGACTTAGTTCATTACAGAACAAAATCGCATCCACCCACGATACCATTTCTACTGGATTTTGGGGTTTTTTTTGAAAATGACTAGGATTAGTTCCCATCACTTTTTCATACAGCTCTTGAGTAATCTCTGTTTCTCCTAGTAAAAATGAGTTTTTTATGGTTTCTGTTCTAGGTCTGTTGTTCGATTGACCTTCGTGACCCATCGTAAATGTGCCACTTAAACAAACAATCATATTGAATTTTACATTGCCTAAGCTATGGGGGATTAATTTAAACTTTTTTGAAACTTGAGTGAAAGGATTTGGAAAAGACTCATCAATCTTTTTTTTAGAAAATATTTGTTTGTACTGCTCTAAAATCAAGTGCTTTTCATAATGAGCATATCCCAATTCAAAAGCTACTTGGCGTGTGTGGTTATTGTAGGTCTTAGTCAGTGATTTTCTTCTTAGGTTTTCTAACATAAGTTCTCTCTTTTTTTATTTACATTGATTTTATTAAAACTTTAAAGGTATGCCAAAGATAAAAACAAAAAATCAATTGACTACTGTTCTACAAACACGAAAACCAGAAAAGAGGCTTTGAACACTAGGATCCTCTTTACGACGATGAGCAGAACGCACCCACGAGATTTCATGACTAAAACAACCACCACGATGAACACGATGCAAAGGCTTGTCCTTAAGGTCAGCATTATCCCAACACCATTCGCCCACATTCCCACTCATGTCACAAAAGCCCCATTCATTTGGTTTTTTCGTCTTTATGGGATGTGTTGAGAGATTTGAATTTTCATCAAACCAAGCATATTCCTTTAGCTTACTTTCATCATCAGTACCTGCCCATCGGTTTTCAGTACTTGCTTTAGCCGCATATTCCCACTCTTTTTCTGTTGGTAGTCTATAGCCGTTTTTGGTGAAATCACAAGTAACTTGTGCTGACATAATTCTTTTGAAATCATTCCCATGTTTATCTCTTGTAGATATATCCTTTAAAGCATAACAGTCATCTAAGCCTTGTAGCCGACTTAGTTCATTACAGAACAAAATCGCATCATACCATGATACATTTTCTACTGGATTTTGGGGGTTGTTTTTGGAATAACTAGGATTAGTTCCCATCACTTTTTCATACAACTCTTGGGTAATCTCTGTTTCTCCTAGTAAAAATGCTCTTTCTATGATTTCTGTTTTTGGTTTATTATCTTTTTGACTCCCATGACCCATTGTAAAAGTACCCTTTGAACAATAAATCATGTTGAAATTTGTAGCATCTAAGCTAAAAGGAACTAACCTAAAATCTTTGGAAACTTGATCGAATGTGTTTGGAAGGGGTTTACTAGTCTTTCCCTTAGAAAATCTTTGTTTATATTGATCCATACATTGGTGTATACTCAAGTGATTTTCGTAATGAGCATACCCCAATTCAAAATGTACTTGATGTGTTAGGTCATTGTAGGTCTTAGTCAGTGATTTTCTTCTTAAATTCTCAAGCATAATCTCTCTCTTTTTTTATTTACATTGATCTTAGTAAAACTTTAAAGATATGCCAAAGATAAAAAAGTAAAAACTTAGTTGACGATTGATCTCGCAACACGAAAGCCGATGTAGTTGCGGCTATAGTCGGGCGAACCGGAAACACGACGAGCAGAATGCAAACTCAAGGCATCACTGAACCAACTACCACCACAAAAAAAACGATTGGTGTCAGATAGCTCTGTAGGGTGAGGAGCATATGTGTCCCAACACCATTCCTAGACATTCCCACTCATGTCATAAAAGCCCCATTCATTCGGTTTTTTAGTTGCTACTAGCTGTGCTGATGATTCTATTGCGAAAGAATTTCCCCCAAACCAAGCATATTCTTCTAGCTTACTTTCATCATCAGTACCTGCCCATCGGTTTTCAGTACCAGCTTTAGCAGCATATCCCCATTCCTTTTCTTCAGGCAATCTATACCCTTTACTATTTGACACAATCCCGATTTCTTGCCTTTTTGGAAATTTATTTGCATCAGGGTATGACTTTAAGGTGTAAAAAGGATCTAAGCCTTGAAGCTTACTTAGCTTGTTACAAAACTCTATTGCTTCGTATATACTCATGTTTTCTATAGGGTGCTTAGACATGTCTGCATCAGCTGGCAACCCACCCCAGCCTCCTTTGTAATAACTAGGATTTGTTTTCATCACTGCGTTATACAGCTCTTGCGTTACAGTTGTTGCCCCTAAAAGAAAAGCATGCTCAATCTCTATTTCCGTTTCGGGATTACTGTAATCCTCTGGATAACCCATCTTGAAAGTACCCGGATAGCATAAACCCATTTCAAAGCTTTTTCTACCAACAGAATATTTAAAGGTTTTTCTGGGGGGGGGAATACTGATAATTCCAATAACTAAACGAGCTATTCACCTTCTTAGAGCTTCTAACGTTTCCAAAGCTAGATAAACCACCCTCATAGACTACTAAATCCTGAAGCAAAAATATTCCAAGTCTTTGGTGTACATAGTCTTTAAGACACAACTGCTTTGTTTTTCTTCTTAGCTTGTTTAACATTTGCCTTAATCTTTTTCGTTTTCTGTTTCGATTTTTGGGATCCACTGCTCTATTTTTTCGTGAAGCTTTACCTGTGTTTCTTTCTTCGTTTTTATCACATCCTCATTTTGAAAAATACTAAGCTTTTCAATCAAAGCTGTTTGTATCTCAAACAACTGATCTGATTTTAGCTGTAGGTGAATTTGGGCATCTCTCAAGCGTGCGATCAAAGCAGCACGATCCGCATTAGCTTGTTCTAGTTTAGCTTTAAGCTCTTCTATTTCTTCAGGACTTCGACCACTTGCTATTGTGAGCATAGATGAAATCGAGCCTGTAAGTACACCTATCACACCAATGAGTATATCTCTATTTTCATCTACAATTTTGAAAAAGGATAGGAATAGTATAAGACCTACCATCAAAATCATAAAAAAGACACTAAACCACCAGCCTTTAGTTTTATCACTGTTAAGATCACTTGTGTTCATTTTATATCCTTTAAATTAAAAAAATGACTCTATCAAAGATAGAATAAAAGCTCTAAGCTGAGAGTCTAAGACCATACAGAATAAAGCTACGAAAAGTACAGTAAAGCAGACAATGAACACCCAACCCACAAATTGTGTAAGATAGGTGTAAAATGCAACATCCTTGGCATTCATACCTAAAACATTCAAACCCCCCATCCTTTTTGCTTTTTCGCTGTCAGGAGGTGTTCTTAAGGCATCCTTATCTACACCTACCGCATATATCCCTAAATACTGCCTCAAACCTTTGAACTTGTAAGCACCAATAAAGCAATACTTTGTACCCTTAGGTGTCATATTATCCCCACCTAGCTTTTTGAACTCATCTATCGCTTCTTTCGTAAGTAACACCTGACCACTACTACAAAGAGACATGGTACGAGCTGCAATATTTTTACCTACACCCTCTATTTCTAATCTCTTCGCCCCTCCCTGAACATACCTAGCATCTTGATGGACCAACACGATTGGCGACCAATGAATACCTACCCGACAGTGGAGCTTGGTACGACTTGGAACATTTATTTGGTAGTAAAGACCAAAATTCACAGCATCTTGAATTGTTTCAAAATATATTAAAAAACCATCTGACCTATCAATTTCTTGACCTTTGAATCTCACAATCAAATCTCTTACACTTCTATCGTGGACTTGAAAAACCATAGCAGCTTTAGTGTCCCCAGCCCGCTGAACGAATTTTGTACTTCCTATAATATCTAGCAAAACTATCGCTAAAGTTTTTTCTTCAAGCTTCATTTTTCTAACCTTTTCAAAATTTCAAGAGCTTGATCTAGCTTTTTATCAGTACTACTAGCAGTAGCATCATCCTTTATACTCTTGAAGGCTGAGATTAGAAATTTTGATAGCAACCCACTTACCCCACCTACAACTAGATGAAACAAAGTAATAGGATATGGATCCATTGTCACCCAAACTGCTAGAACACCTGCACATGTAGAAAGGATGTATTTGAAAAAGGAGGGTAGCTCTTTGTCAAGCAACTTAGATACAAAATCTAATGTGAAATATCCAAAGCTTGCACAAATAGATATAAGCTCGCTAAGGTTTAGCTGTTGCATTTCGACTTGCCATTTTTCTGTTTTGATAGTTCTGATAATAAAAGAGTTTAATCATATTATTTGAACATGACAAACATAAAAAAGTTTCACCAAGTATTTTTTTAAATATTTGTAACCAACATAAAACCATGACATCTCTCTAAACTTTTGTTGTTTGGGCATACCCATGCAGCTTTCCAAGACTACTTGGTGTGTTGGGTTGTGGTAGGTCTTAGTCATTGATTTTCTTCTTAGATTCTCAAGCATATCCGACTCCTGTTTTGTGTTTACTTGATTCTATTAAAGTTTTAAAGATATGCCAAAGATAAAAAGATAAAAAACACAAAAACTAAATAACAATCCTACAAACACGAAAGCCGAGGTCGTTGTAGCGAAGGCCGGGCAAGGTGAGGCCGCGACGAGCAGAACACAAAAACGAGATGAAATTGCTGCTCCAACCACCGCCACGAATAACACGACTGGCATCAGCATCACCTTTAGGATAGTATTTATCCCAACACCATTCATAGACATTTCCACTCATGTCATAAAAGCCCCATTCATTTGGTGCTTTTGATCCTACAGGCTGTGTCTGTTTTTTTTCATTGATTTCTGAACTACCCCCAAACCAAGCATATTCTCCTAGATTAATTTCATCATCAGTACCTGCCCATCGGTTTTCAGTACCTGCCTTAGCCGCATATTCCCATTCTTTCTCGGTTGGTAGTCTATAGCCATTTTTAGTGAAATCACACAACCAATCGTATTCTTGACTTGAGTTTTTAGTATAGCATTCATCTAAGCCTTGTAGTCTACTTAGCTCATTACAGAATTTGATCGCATCCGCCCATGATACATTTTCTACTGGATTTTGAGGATGCTTGAACTCACTAGGATTATCTTCCATCACTGCTTGATACAGCTCTTGAGTAATCTCTGTTTCTCCTAGTAAAAATGGACTTTTTATTTTTACATTTCTAGGTTTGTTGTCTGATTGATCTTTGTGCCCCATTGTAAAGCTACCACTTAAACAAGCAATCATATTGAATTTTATAGCATCTAATCTAAAATGAAACAATCTAAACTCTTTAGAAACTTGATTGAATGCCTTTGGGAAGGGTCTATTGATCTTTTTCTTAGAAAGCTTTTGTTTGTATGGATTTATGCATTGATATATACTCAAAGGATTTTCGCAATGAGCACATCCCAATTCAAAATGTATTTGATGTATTGGGTCATGGTAGGTCTTAGTTAGCGATTTTCTTCTTAGATTCTCAAGCATGATCTTCTCTCTTTTTTTATTTACATTGATCTTAGTAAAACTTTAAAGGTATGCCAAAGATAAAAAAAGAAAAAAGAGATAGCTAGTTTCTAAGCACTCTTTTTTTGACAGTGGACGAGATGTTTAGTTGTTCAGTTGACGATTGATCTGCAAACACGAAAGCCGAGGGTGATGTGGCGAACGCTGGGCGAGTAGTAGTCGCGATAAGCAGAACACAAAAACGAGGCGTTGCTGTAACAACCACCGCCACGAATAACACGAGAGGCTGAAGCATTACCATTATCAGGATTGTATTTATCCCAACACCATTCCCGAACATTTCCACTCATGTCATAAAAGCCCCATTCATTTGGTTTTTTAGTTGCTACTGGATGTGTTGTGCCATTTGAATTATCCTTAAACCAAGCATAGTCTTTTAGCTCAGTCCATTCATCAGTACCTGCCCATCGGTTTTCAGTACCTGCTTTAGCCGCATATTCCCATTCTTTTTCTGTAGGTAGTCTATAGCCATTTTTACTAGAATTGTAATCCCATCCAAAATCCTTACTATTTGAATTTTCAGTATAGTATTCATCTAAGCCTTGTAGTCTACTTAGCTCATTACAGAATTTAATTGCATCCACCCATGATACATACTCTACTGGATTTTGAGGGTGTTTGAAAGCACTAGGATTTCTTTTCATCACTTTTTCATATAGCTTTTGGGTAATTTCCGTTTCCCCTAGTAAAAATGGCACATCTATTGTTTCTGTTCTTGGTTTATTATTCGATTCATATTCATGACCCATCGTAAAGCTACCACTTGGGCAGTAAATCATAATCAATTTAAAATAGCTAAAGGATTCTAGAGAAATTGTATCTACTACTCTTGGGAATATAGGTTTTGTAGGTTTCTTTTTTGATAGCTTTTGGGTGCAGACATCTATCTCTATATGATTTTCATATTTAGCTAGACCAGATTCAAAATGTACTTGATATATTGGATCATTGTATACTTTGGCTAGTGATTTTCTTCTTAGGTTCTCAAGCATATTCTCTCTATCTTTCTATCCAATCATTTTTTCAGTAAATGATACCCAAGTATGCCTAATACCGAAAAACCTCCAACACCCAACATAATTTTTGTAGATTGTCTTAAGCCTAAGGTTTCTCTCGTAATATCAATCGCCATTGAATTACTAAGGGTAGGTAAATTACGATTCCTATTTTCTTCTGTTGCTTTGGCAATTTTACCTGTCCATAGCTTGATATCTTGTGCAGACAATTTCTTGATTGCAGAGCCATAAGACAAGCTCATACCAACCAAAGCTTGTAAAAACAAAGGATCAAAAACTTTGCCCTTGTCCTTAACGATATCAGTTGATCCATATAACTCAAAGCCAAATCTAGGATGATCTAAATCATATTTATCTAAAAAATGTTCAAAAAAATCTCTAGGATTTACAGATTTCTCAAAGCTAGCAGTGCTAGGATTCCATCCAAGATATTCTTGTAGCTCATTCGTAAAGCTAGCTCGTTTCTGATCTCTCTCTAGAACTCTAGCTTGTAATGGACCCATACCCTTTTCTTTTTCTAAATACCCTAGAATAGAATCAAGATCTTCTTCAAGTGTCATTTCTGGGTTGTTTTTTCTTCTAGAAGCAATCGAGCCTAATTGATTGCTAGAAAGGATTTGAGTATTTTGTGCAAGCTTTAGGAACCGATTTAAAGCATAAATAATATCCGAAGCTTTGAAATTCTCTTTACCTATCGGTGTTGCCGAATCTACACTGAAAATTTTTACTCGCTTAGCTAAATCTATGTCTAAACCGAGTGCCGAAACCAAACTATTTAAACCATCAAACAAATTAGGTGTGCCATTGGTAAGTGTGCCAAGATCACTTACTTGCAACACTTGGTTAAAGATCATGTCAACTTTAGCTTTGTTTGGGGTAGAAATGCCTAAGAAACCTAAAGCTTTTGGTAATTTCTCAATTTTCATACAGCTACAACCAGATAGCATTCTTTCAGGCCTCATTTTTTCATCTCACTTTTGTTTGATCAATATTCATCATCTGAATCGTCAAAGCTTTCGTCGATATCTTCATCATCAATATCTTCGTCTTCAACATCTTCATCCTCAAGGTCTGCTTCTTCATCATCTAAAGGATTGGTTCTACCAAAAAAGTCACCAGTTTTCCATTTCATGTAGCCTAAAGTACTAGCCAAACCCACAAAGCCTAAGCCTAAGCCAAGACCCAAGCGAGAGCCACTACTCCAACCAAGCAATGCTCGTAAATCTGTAACCATTTCGCCAATTGTTTTTGTAGCAAGAGCATTTACATCGGTTACACTATATTTTTTACCTATCAGTGCATTGGCAGTAGCCTTGTCTAGTTGCTTTGAGCTAATGCCATAATTCACAATGGCAAGCAAGCCTTGAGCAACTTGATAACCATTTACATTGTTCGCAAGTACAACTGCCTTAGATAATTTTAATGCCTTGATCTTAACATCATCTAACCCAAAGCGAGATACTACCTTTTCAAGCACATCTCTATCATTCATAGATACAGTAGGCTGATTTGCGAGGCTGTATTTTAAAACATCTGTTTTGATGTAAGTAATGATAGGATTGATGGGTGCACCCATTGAGGTACTACCCTGTTGGTTTTGATTGCCTTGGTTTGATGGTGTTGTTGGTTGTACCACAGCACCAGCTTCTGGGTCACTGACATTACCTAAATTTTGTAAAGCAATGTTCAATTGGTTAATACAAGTACCAACTGTTCCTTGAGTATTTGCTATAATACCCCTCAACAATTGATTTTGATTTGGATTCAACCAACCACCATCGTTTGAAACATTCACAAGCTCTGTCATCGCATATAAAAAATCAATCAAATTCAAGGTTTGAACTGTTGTATTGATATCTGTCAAAGGAATCGCTGCAAAGGCTGGTTGATCAAAGCCAAAATGTGCAATTACATCTGCAAGCAAGGAATTGGGGTGGATTAGACTGTCAGCCTGTAGTGCTTGATGAAAAAAATCATCAATGTAAGCCTTGTTGGGGGCATCTGCAAAAGGATTAACACCCGCAAAAGCACCTAAAGGTCCAACACCATAGGATGCATAAGGACTTGCATAGTTTTTAGTACTATCAAAGGATGATAGGTTTAGGTTTGTTCTAAAATTTGACATCTTCAAACTCTCTTGTAGCTTAGTTTTGATTTGTTTTTGAAAGGTTTTTGTTCGTTGCTTTTATTCAGCTAGGATTAAGCATCCCCTGAATCCTCACTCTTGGATAAGCGTGTGGTAGGTGCTTTCTCTTTTTTCAGCTTTGTTTCAAGACTAGAAATTTTCTTTGCTTGATCTTCTAAAATTTTTACAACATCATCAAACTTTTCTTCTAATTCTTCTGTGTTCCCACCAATATTGAAATCTCCAGATCTTTCTTCCAGCTTTGATAAACGAGCATAAACATCACCCATTTGCTTTAGTCTGTTCTCTAGCTGATCCACCTTTTGGATTTTAAACTCAACATCCCCAAGCTTTGTTGATAGGTTTTTTCTATCATTATCACAAGCATTTGCATGCTGACCACCATTTTCAGCTTCTTTTTCTTTAATCTTTTCTAGCTTCTTCATCCAAGTGAAACCAAGATATGCAGCAACCAAAGCAATCAACACCACTGGATTTCCTCCAGCAATATCTAAAATCATTTTGATCATACCCATATCCATCTCATCTTTAGGATGCTCTGTAATAGCATGGGTTTCTTGGATTTGTTGGGGCATAAACTGTTGAACTTGACCTTGATATTGTGGTGGAACAGTAAAGCCTTGTGGGATGTAGCCTTGTGGTAATTGCTGTAAGCCTTGTGGTATTTGTTGCATTGGCTGTTGAATAGGGTAGCCTTGTGGCATTTGTTGCACTGGTTGTTGTGCTTGTTGCACTGGTTGTTGTGCTTGTTGCACTGGTTGTTGTGCTTGTTGCACTGGTTGTTGTGCTTGTTGCACTGGTTGACCTTGACCTTGAACTGTGTCTTGAGGTGCTAAAACTGGTAATCCCATATCTTCCTCCATCTGTGTTGGTGTGGTATCAATCTCTTTAACCTTTTCAGGCTGACTTGGTTTTTTGATTTTTTCTTTTTTGATGCTTGGGTTTTGGTTTTGATTTGTAGCCTTTTGATCTACCACTGGGGGATTTTCGATTGTGATTTCTTCCACAGGTGTAGCTTCTTGCTTTTGAACCTTACATTTTTTATATTGATTCCCATTAAATGCTAGTCTACCATTTGCTAGTAATTCTGCATTACTTGAGCTATCAACTTGGGTTTTATGCCCATTAGATTCGAGGATGCTATAACCATTCTCTGTGATTTCATAACATGATGCCATGACGATCAATCTCCTATCTAGATGCTTTTATTAAAAAATACTAAGTATCGTTTAGTCTTACAAACATAAAATGTTTTTTTCTTATGTTTGCTATCAAAAAAAATATTTGCAAAATAATTTGAAATACTTTTTGAGAAAGAGATATGAAATATGAGATCCCTTTTTTTCCTAATCACTTGGGTTTTTCTGCTACTGCTAGCCGAAATTTGCCATGCCCAAGATATCCAAGCCTTTAGTCCGACAAATGGGCATTGGAATTTTTTATCACTAGACAATGCAAGCATAGGAAACCCAAAAGACATCAACCTAAGCTTTCATTCCAACTATAGCAGAAACCCATTGGTGGAAGCTGATTCTATCAAAAAAACAAATAACCTGTTGATTGAGAACCTAACAACACTCAATCTTGTGGCATCCTATAGTCCGAATAGTAGATTTGAAATCATACTAGATACACCCTATGGCTTTTCAGCAGGACAAAAAAAAGCCAAATCCCTTAAGCTACAAAAACAGAATATGCTTGATGATGGTGGGCAGCTTAACAATATTCGCCTTTCACCAAAATTTATCATTCTTAATCAAAAGGATTTTGGTAGCTTTGGTCTTGCCCTTAGCTTTCCACAATCCATCCCACTCAAAAATGAAACCCAAGAAATCCAAAAAAGCTACTTTTCAAGCTCTGCTAAAATGATTCTGTCCTACCAAATTGCTAGATTTAGGATTAGTACCAATATAGGCTATCGTCATCGCTTTAATTCTCTTGCCAACCCCACTCGTATTGAAAATTGCTCTGGATCAAAAAGTGGCATTTGCTATAACCCATTTTACTTGGGGGATGCTATTTTGTATGGAATTGCCATGGATTTAACAATTACAAGTGATACCAAAATCATCGCAGAGGTCTTTGGTAAAACATTTTTCGACCAACAAAAAAATCCAATGGAAGCGATTATTGGTCTAAGATCCCAAGCTACTGCCAATACAAGCTTTTACCTTAGCTTTGGTAAAGGTATTACATTAGACCTTAGTACACCAGACTTTCGCTTTGTTGCAGGTATGTCTTGGCAGGTTTCTCCTGAAAAGGATTCGGATGGGGATGGGATTGTAGATCAAAAGGATATGTGCATTGATCTGCCAGAGGATAAGGATCAAAACCTAGACCTAGATGGATGTCCAGATCTAGATAATGATGGGGATCAAATTGAAGATTCTAAGGATAAATGCCCAAATCAAGCAGAAGACTTAGATGGCTTTGAAGATAATGATGGATGCCAAGATGCTGATAATGACAAGGATGGTATGCTAGATATTCGTGATAGCTGCCCAAACCAAGCAGAGGATTTTGATAAATACCAAGATTCCGATGGATGTCCCGATGAAAACGAACTAGAGGGGCATATTCGAGTAGAAAAAGGGATCATCATCACAACTAATACCATCTTTTTCCAAAAACAAAAAAGTATTTTGGTTTTCCCTCAAAGCAACAAAGCCTTTGAATACCTAGCACTTTTTCTACAAAAACACCCCCAAGTTAAAAAAGTTTTGATTGAAGCACATTCCGACAACTCAATGGCAGAAATAGATAGCGTACAGCTTACTCAAGAAAGAGCAGATGCCATCAAGCACACACTCTTAAGTCTAAACATAGATCAAAATCGCCTAGAAACTAAAGGCTTTGGTTTCTCTAAACCTTGGTTCAAGGATGACACCGAAAAACAAAGCCTTAATCGAAGAATTGTATTTAGAATTACCGAGCATGAATAAGGAAAGAGCGAGAGAGCAATCCTATCTACTGCAATTATAAAATTGTTCGTACGAAACGAACACCTACCATAGAGCTTTGATACATCATATTTTGGAAATGTCTAGTATAAACCTTAGAAAAGCTTGCAGTATTAAACCATGAACCACCCCTAATCACTACTTTTTTGTGTGAAAAGTTATTGCAATTCATCAAATCCTCATCAAACTGAATTTTGGAAACATCAAAAACATGGGGCTGTGTCCATGTCTTTTTGATTCTCTGCTCATAGGCATCTTCTTTAAAAAAATCATTACACCATTCACTTAAATTACCAGTCATGTCATATAAGCCCCAATCATTTGGTTTCTTTGTTCTTAAGGGCACAGCTTTTGTATGAGCAATATTTTTTTCTAAGTTAATGTGAGCTGCAACTTCGTCATATTCATTGGAACCTGCATACTCAAAGCTAGTATTGGCTTTAGCTGCATATTCCCACTCAATCTCAAAGGGTAGACGATACCCATTTTTCGTACCATCAAAATGAATTACACCATTTGAAATTCGATATACAGACTCTAAGCCAAATTTTTTACTCAAAAGATTTGCAAAGAAAATAGCTTCTACCCAGCTGATTCTGTTTATCGGCAAGTCCGAGCCTATCCAATTACTAGGATTGTCTGAATGGAACTCTGTCCATAAGGCTTGACTGACAAGTGTATCCATCATGTAAAAATCTTTTTTGATTTCAATGAGATGTAAGGGTGTATGTGCATCCAAAGGCTTTGACCCAAGTGCAAAATTCCCAGATGAAATTCTAATCTCAGGAATCATCGGTAATATTTTATCTTCCATAAAGGATGAATCAATTAATATTTGTTCTTGTTGCATTTTCTCTCCATAAAGCTGGCTAGGCTAAATTTGTGTGCTGATATACTGCCCATTCAAAACGAAAGGCAAAAACTAAAATTACCAAAAACCTCATGCCCCATATAAATTTAAATAAACTCTCTGTTCCGATTATGCCTTATATAAGATGGAAAGTTTGGTAGATTTTCATGCTAAGAAATATTTAATCTAAACACAAATGTTTTTTTAAAATTTTTTTATTTAAGTATGAGTAAAATTAATCTCTCAAAGCTGAATAATATTTTTTGAGATAGCATGACTGCAATTTCCATAAAGCTGATGTCGGTTTCATCCATTTCTTCATCATCTCGATCAAAGCCCATAAACTCATTGAACTCTGGGTTTAGGGAAATGTTCTCTAGCTTTTTTTGATCTGCTTTAAAGCTAGCAAATACCTCTTGGACATATGGGTCATCACTGTTTTCTTGAATCCTACCTAGAGCTTTTTCTAAATTCTTATGTATATTTGTGTGAGCTTCGTCATGAGTTTTGATCACATCATCCAAATCTAGACCTTGTGTAAAAGCTGAGGGTTTAGGATCTTCGGCCGAGTGCTTAAAGAAAACATAATCCCCAATCTTTTTTTCATCAACGAAATCCAAATCCATCAATGCCCAAGCATAGGTTTGTAGGCTCTTGTCCTCAAAATAATAGATCGTAGGTAGCTGATTACAATTGATTTCAAGCTCAACCTTGATTAAGCAACCCTTGAACTGCTTTTCAAAATCAAGACGATCCATCGCATCAATACCTAACTCATCAAGGATCAAGGCATGAATCAAACGAACTGTTGCTGACCATAGTTTTGGTTGGTCTTGTTCAAAATCTGTCAAAATATCTAAATGATGCAGACTAATTGCAATCGCTTCTTCTCTTAACAAATCTCTTATCCACAAAAAACTAGGTAGTGATTTGTCATCTAGAATAAAGCTTTCTTCAAATTGCTTAGGTTGAGAATCTGTAGCTATGTCTGTAGCTGTGTCATTTTGACTAGCTGACACTTGTACTTGTATCTCCGATTTCATTTTCATTGTGTGTACCGCATCTCTTAGCAAATGTAAATCTGCATTGGGATCTGAGCCATCATCTAACTCATCAAAATTCATGATTGTTTCAGTTCTTTCAGCATCAGCTTTTTCTTTTGTTGCTTGATTGTTTTGAGTATTATTTAGCATATTCTATTCATTTCAAAGGTAGACTATATCGAAATCAAAGTTCTTGGATCTGCACTCCATTTTCCTTTAAGTAATCAACACCATCCGAATATGTCCATCGATCTGGCATCAAATTCGTAAAGAAAACCTGCTCTATCCCTGCATGATGTATCATTTTTGCACACATTAAGCAAGGGGGTGCTGTACAAACAAGCCAAGAACCCTTTAAGCTTACACCCTCATAGGCCGCATTGGCAATTGCATTTGTTTCTGCATGATGACAGCCAATTTGAACATCTCGCCCTGATGGTATTTTTTGAGTATCTCTCTCACAGCAAGCACCACCACATAGCTTTTTTTCACTTTTTCTAGGTGTTCCATTAAAGGCTGATGACAATGGTGACCAACGATCTGGGCGAATAATCACTGCACCAACCTTTGCTCTAGGACAAGGAGATAACTGTGCAAGAGTTTTGGCAATGTCTACATAAGCAGATAGCTTTTCCATCTAGAACACCCAGCCTTTGATTTTTTCGGTAGCAATAAAAGGCTTGATTTCTCGCTCCCCACCACCACTCAAAAACTCTTGCATTGTTTCATGTCTGCCAGCATCTGCTTCTTCTTCCTCACATACAACAAGTGTTTTACCATGTGTTAGACCATTGATCGCAAGTGTTTCTTTCATTGATGCCAAAGGATTTGTACCCTTAGTCATATCTGTAAGCGAAGGTCCTAGATACACAACATCAATTTCTTCATCTAAGGATTGACCAATTGTGTGTAAATTAGGTACTAAATCCCCCTCAATCAAACGAACCCTATCCGATAGCTTTTCGGAAAGACCTTTTAACTTTTCACCATCTGCATCCGACAAAATCAAGCGACCACCAAAATTCCCAACCACAAAAAATTCATCAAAAATGTGGGGCAAAAATACTTGTTCGTTTTTGTCAAGTGCTCTATGTAGGCAATCTGCTAGCACGATGTTGAAGCTAGTCTTATCTCCTAGCTGAGTAGTTAGATAAGTAAAAATTCTTTGGAGTGCATGAAAGGTTTGGGATGCTTTGGCTGCATTTCCATATTTCTTTTCAAAAAAAGTAAGATATTTGTTTGTCATTCTAAAACTCCTTGAAAGGGTAAAAATCACAGATAGCTTTAATTGGAAAGCAAATATATATGATCAAACCACCTTTTTCAAGAATATTTTGCATACACCTTAGAGAAACATTTGACAAAGCATTTTGTTTGAGCATACAGTCGATTCCAAATATTTTTTATATTGGTAAAATTTTTCCAAAAAGGAAGTTTTTATGACAGCTAGCAAAAATAGTAAAAAAAGTTCTAAACAAAGCCCTGCTCATCATCAAGGTCAAGTTTCTCAAAGCTACTCAATCTACCCAGAGAAAACACCAAAATATGTGCAAGATTTTGTAGATGCATATAAGGGTAGACCCTATGATTTCTCAGTAGTCCACAAGGCTTTGGCTCAATCTCAAATCAATAATGGTAAACCAATTACCTTTGATGATATTCGTAATCTCAGCTATGAGGATGCTCTCTTAAAGCTAGGTAAATATGTGCCAGTTGAACACATTAGAAATTCTATGTTCGATTATTTGGTACAAAAGCAACAAAGTCCTGCTCAAAAGAAGGCTTTGGTTTCTGCTCTTAGTAGCTATTTGGATGATTTCTTTGTACACCAAAATTTCAAGCTAGATAAATCCAAAATCCCATCAAACCACCCCAATGTTGAAACTCAAGGTGATATCCAATACTTAGATACCCAAAACCTACCTAAAGATGTTGGCAGTAAGGGTGCTAAGGCAATACCAGATCCCCAAAGCATTAAATCAAAGCCAAGAATTATCAAGCAAGAGGATTCTACGGGTAGTGTAAGAGAATTTGTGGATATCCCTTGGGCAACAACAGGTCTCGCCCTAGCACCCTTTCATTCTCTTTTTTATAGAACAGATAAGATGAGAATCACAGAGGATTCCAAGCAAGGCATCACAAACAATGACCACCCTACAATTGTGCCATCATTCTATGATACTGTGCTTGAAGAAATCCAAGATGCCACTGTTCGCTTGCTTGGGGGAACTATCCAAGTTAAAGGCAAGGTAATCAAATATGATTCAGAGCTAGAAATGTTTTTTAGGAATGCTAGTGTGCCACAAGATATGCAGGCTGAGATTCAAAGCCAAACCACTCGCTTACTTACAGCAATCCAAACAAACAAAGCTACCATAGATTCCCCCATCACAGCTAGCTACTTTGATTCAAAAAACCCACAAGCACTGATCAATCTTATTGCTTTGGATCAAAGGAGGAGTATAGATCAAGTTCAAGGTATGTTTGTGATCAGTAGACTTAAGGATTTGTGCTTTCTGTGGCATCTTAGGTATTCTATTGAAGGGATTTTTAATCCCTCTGCCACAAACTCAAATGCACATTTACTAGATTTAACCACAAGTGAACAAGCTTCTCGTAGGCAAGAGCTACCTATCATAGACTCACAATTTGATCCTAAGAAAATCAAAACTACTGCCACACTCTGCCCCCATGCTACCAATTCATGTAAGCACTCATGTCTAGTTACATCTGGTAACAACACACTCGCTGGCACAAATATCGTTGGTAGGTTCTTTAATTCAACTTACAACCAAGAACGAACTCCTACTGAAATCACACCAAACCGAGATTTGTCACCCTACCAAACCTATAATCTTGCAAAGAAAATGTATGCATCTCTCATGCTCTACAAAGAACCGATTGCATTTTGTAGAGTAATGCTTGAAAGCTTTATCAAGTTCGCTATCAAAAAGGATCGCTTTAAGGATTTTCTAGTAAATGGTAAGGATTCTCCATATTTTGATGATTTTGCAAATCTTTCCGATTATGAGAGAGAAATGAAATTCAATATAGGTGCTCTTAAAAAGAATACCCTAGACCAAAAGGAAAATCTCCCAGTTTTCATTCGCTTGAATGTTTATAGTGATATTGCTTGGGAATTGTTCTTTCCCTCCCTTTTTGAAATTTTCAATGGTGAATACACATTGGCAGATATCATGTCTGAGCAAGAGCAGGCAGAACGATCTACACACAAAGCTTTAAAGCTAGATACCAAAATCCCCTACATCATGTTCTATGATTATACTAAAGTGCCAAATCGTGGACCCTTTAAATACAATGATCAAGGTCAATTGATGGATATCAAAAATCAGCCTATCCTTGAATCCGAGCTACAAGCAATCACTTATGAAAATCACAAGTCTAAGGTACAAGCACTCCAAAACTACCACCTTACCTTTAGCTTTGGTGGCACAAACACAGAGGATTGTATCAAGGAGCTGTATTTCAACCAAAAGAACATTACTGTTGCATTCTACAAAATGAATAAGGGGATTACAGAGGATTTGTCTAAGAAAATCACTAGAGTAGCAAAAGCCAAACAGGATGATCAAGTGGCAGATAGCTATGTAGAGCTTGCTCAGTTCTTTGATTCACTTACCAAAACCACAACTTTCCCAAAAACATTCTTAGGCTATGATGTGATTGATGGGGATTTATATGACAACAGAACCTTTGACCGATTATTCCAAAGTAAGGGTTTACCTGTTGTCATTGGTCTAAAGTGGAAAGAAATTAGAATAGGTGTAGATTACAAGGTGTCTAATCCCCTAAATGATTCTAACACATCTTTGTTTGCTTTTGTTCGCTTGCCAGATTTAACAATCAAACAAAAGCAAGTGCCTATGCTCAATGTCAATCTACACAAGGATTCAAGCAAGCTCGCTTTAGTTCTAAATTCTAGAGAAGATGCTTTGAGTCAATTAAAGCAATCCCTTGATTTAAAGCAAATGTTTGAACAAAAGCTAGACACACTTAAAGCAAAGGGCTTTGAGAAAATAGATGATTTTAGAGAAATGTATTTGAATTTGTTTGCTTATTACCAATTAGTCAAAGAATATCCTATGGTTCAAGAAATTTATGAATCTATCATGACTATAGAAGATTGATTTCCCCTAACTACAACTACACCTTATCAAAAAAATAGGATTGTAATGATGATTTCATTTGGTAGTGTTTGCTCTGGTGTTGATGCAGCGAGTGTTGCTCTTAATTCTCTCGGCTTTAAAGCATTATGGTTTGCAGAAAATGCAAAAGACCCATCCCTTATTTTGTCAAAGCATTACCCAAGTGTTCCTAATCTAGGGGATATTAGGGATGTTGCAGAATTGATAGATACTGAAAAGATTTCTTGCCCACAGGTTCTATTTGCAGGTACTCCTTGCCAAGCCTTCTCGTTAGCAGGTAATCGTAATGGTTTAGATGATATTCGTGGATCACTTACTTTAGCTTTTGTAGACATTGTAAAAGCCTTGGACAATAAAAGTACAGCAAACAAAAAAACAAAAACTACGATCGTTTGGGAAAATGTAGATGGTGTACTGAGCGATAAGACAAATGCCTTTGGACACCTACTTGCAGGGATTCTTGGGGAAGATAAACCAAAGCAACCAAGAGATTTCAGCTACAAATGGACAACTTGGGGGCAAAGTGGACATTTCAAAAATGAGCATAGAACCATTGCTTGGCGAGTTTTAGATGCTAAGTACTTTGGTGTTCCCCAACAAAGAAAAAGAGTTTTTGTCATATCCACAGATACAAAATATTCTTCAAAAAACATTTTAGGAATTGATGAAAATTTGAAGCTTGGTTGTGGAAACCTATATGAAAGCTACAAGGGTAAGGAGCAAGCAATAGAAAAGGATGGACATCGCTTTTTTTTGTTTAGGGATTTTACAGATTGCTTGTACTCTGCCTATGGTACAAAGTGGAATGGGAATGCTGCGGCAGACAATGGTTCTTTGTTCGTTGCTCAAAACGATAGACTTAGGCGATTGTCTGTTCTTGAGTGTGAGAGATTGATGGGATTTCCTGACAATTATACTCTAGTGCAAGGTGTGAGTGACACAAGCAGATATAGGATGCTCGGTAATTCATGGGCAGTTCGTGTGATTAAGTGGATTGGATACCGATTGATTAGGGAATTGTTTTT
>Ga0194118_10001871_pt1 | contig 28286 bp, 25 predicted proteins | sample TA2MahsurfametaG_2_FD_148662 | JGI IMG/M metagenome (GOLD analysis project Ga0194118, IMG submission 148662) | Freshwater microbial communities from Lake Tanganyika, Tanzania - TA2015013 Mahale N5 surface | ecosystem: Environmental > Aquatic > Freshwater > Lake | place: Tanzania: Lake...
TTCCGTCAAAAAGTCGGGATCGAGCACAGTCTCGACAACCTTGATGCGCTTCGCGAGACCCGCAATGGCCGCACGGGCCGAGCGGCTGATCAAGGCGGCCTTCGCCCCTTCGAAAGCGGCATTCTCGACAAAGCTAAGATGCGCTGCATCACAATCCGGAAAGAGCCCGATAACACCAGCGCGCAGGGGATCAATCGCGGGACCCGTACCCGATGTGAGAATGACGCGCGCAAGATCGGTGACACCCAATTGTTTCATCAGAATACGCGCCGCCGCTTGCACCGCCGCCTTCGCCATTTGCAGAGCACGAATATCATGCTGCGTCATCGCGATACGCGGTTCAAATTCTCGGATCAAATAAGAATAAGAGCGATACTCTTCGCGCAGTCTTTTGGTTGAAGACGCCATCTCGGATTTCAACGCACCATCGCGCCCGAGGAGACCGGAGAGGCGCAATTCAGCAAGCGCGTCGATAAGAATTCAGCAAGCGCGTCGATAAGACCGGCGCGACACAATCCGCCAAGTTGTACGGCATCGGACTGCGTGGCGAAGGCCGCATCATTTGACCACGCCTCCACACCAATCACATGAAAGCGTGGTTCAAAAGTTTGTGCATCAATCTGAAAGCGATCAATCGCACCGTCGACAATATGGCGTCCCGCTTCAATGCCTGTGCCTTCCAGTGTCGCTCCGGCAGGAGGCGAAGCCGCAAGAATTTGGTCATTGGCAGCCAACAGAATTTCGGTCGTCGTGCCGATATCAATCAGCAAAGTCGGCGCATCTTTTTCCGTTATCGCACAATGAAAAGCAGCGGCTGACAAATCGCTGCCTACATGATGCGCAATCAAAGGCAGCGCATAGACAAAAGCGTCCGGCGCGACATTGATTCCTAGCTCGCTCGCTTTCACTTCAAGCGGTTCGGAAATCGCTTCGGTAAAAGGCGCACCGCCCAAGTAAACGGGATACCCAAGTCAACGGGATCAAGATCCAACAGCAGATGATGGCAGACGGGATCGGCAACAAAAACAGCGTCAGCAATTTCATTGCGCTCAATATTTGCATGGCTCGCAAGCTCTTCGCAAAGATGATCAAGTGCATGACGTAATGCATCGCGCATCACCGGAATATCAGCGGGCTTGTTCATACCAGATGCGATACGATTGACCGGATCTGCACCAAACCGAACAAGGGGATTGATCATACGCGTCCGCGCAACATCCTTGCCATCATTTAAATTACAAAGCACCGCTTCGATCATGCCGGCGCCAATATCGAACGCGACGCCGTAAATGTCAGTTTTCTCGCCCGCATAAACAGCAACAACACATGCGCCGTTCGACGCTGCCGTCACGCGCCATTGGCCTTGACGCAAGGTCTTTTGCAAAATTTTCAAAACACCAAGATCGACAGCGATGCCGTTCAATCCTGTCGCACTCTCAAGCGCAGTCACAAGGCGGCGCGCATCACTCGATGGATCATGAATATCCGGCTCAGCCACTGTCACAGGACAAAGGCGAATAATGCGATCCTCCCCGTTTTGAATTTTTAAGTTCAATGCCGTCTGCGTCCGCGACGCTCGCCGCCGCCGTCATTTTTGGAAGGTGGAGCTTGCAGAGGGCCGAGTTTTTCAATAACACTCGCTTCATCAGGGCGCGCGGCTTTTGCATGTGAATGCACCGCTTTGCTGATAGAGGCCAAATGTTTGAAGCTTGTGCCACAGCAGCCGCCAATGATCGCCGCACCTGAATCAACCGCGAGGTCGCCGCACCTGAATCAACCGCGAGGCACGCATAATCGCTCATCAGCTCCGGCGTGCCGGAATAATGGATGACATCGCCAACGAAATGCGGAATGCCGGCATTAGCTTTCGCGATGATTGGAATTCCGGCTTCTTTCGCTGTCATGCCGAGAATGCTCATTACGAGATCTGATGCACCGACACCGCAATTGGCACCAATCGCCAAAGGCTTCGGATCAAGCGTCGATGCAAATTCAACCAAACCTTCAGGCGTGATGCCCATCATCGTGCGACCGGCAGTGTCAAAGCTCGCTGTGAAGGTGTAGAGCAAACCAACTTTGATCGCGGCATGCGCGGCGGCGCGAATTTCTTCAATCGAAGACATGGTTTCAATCCATGCAACATCGGCCCCGCCCTCTTTGAGACCGAGCATCTGGTCGACGAAGACTTCAACCGCTTCTTCTTCCGTCAAAGGGCCAAGCGGCGCGAAAAGATCACCTGTCGGACCAACGGAACCGGCGACAACAACCGGACGACCAGCTTTGTCAGCCACAGAGCGCGCATGGGAAGCGGCAAGCTTGTTAATCTCGCGCGCGCGGTCCTGCATATTATGCAGCATCAAGCGACGACGATTGCCGCCAAAGCTGTTTGTGAGAATGATATCCGCCCCGGCATCGACAAAGCCCTGATGCAGCGCCTTGATACGGTCAGGCTCATCAATATTCCAGATCTCCGGCGCTTCCCCCGCGACAAGACCCATTTCGAAAAGATTGGTCCCTGTTGCGCCGTCGGCGACGAGGGGTTTACCAGAAGCAAGGAGCGTGGCAAGTGAGGTCATGGGATAAGATCACTGGGCTTGAGGAGAACTTCGGGTATTTAGGCATTTGCCAAGAGCGGGCCAAGAGAAAAACAGCCTCACCGCATGATTTTGCGGCAAATCATCGCGTCATCCCCTGAAATCCCCTGATTGCGTTTCTGAAATCTTTGACCCGATCCTTCCGTTTGGCGTAGTTTGCGCCAGTTTTATTGGAAATACAGGGACATCCATGTCCATAGACAAGACTCCTGATCAGCACGAAGGTGAGATCTCCTTGACGGACGCGGTGCGCCGGGCGCGCCTCGAAGTCGCCGAACGTTCGAATGCTGTCCATGATTTGCGCACGGCGGAGCAATCAAAGCTTGAAGCCTTGCGCGATGCGTTAACTCCCGTTCTTCATGCTTTGCCGCGCGACGCGGATCTTTTTGATCATGGGCTCGTACCCGGAGATCGTCCGCGTTTTTATGTCGATATGATTGCTTTTGTTGAAATGAGCCGCGACCGGCGCAGCTTCCGCTTTTTGATGTACACGCCTGATGGTCGTAAGCTTTTGGGCGAGAGCGATGATGTTCAGGTGATGGCGAACGCCGTCACGAATTATCTCGGCCGTCGACTTGTTGAACGTGAGCGCGCGATTGCATCGGCTCTATCATTTGAATCACTGCCTGAGGAACGCAAACCTCTTGAGCTTGAGGTTCATCAGGACGTTCATCAGGACTCAATCACCGCGATGCCGGTTGTCACCGAGATTGTGCGAACAGAACGCGGCTCATCCTTCGGATCATTTCTAATTGGTCTCGCGCTCGGCATCATCGGCCTATACGCCTATTTAAATTGGGACAATATTGTCGTCCCTCACATCAAACTTCTGACTGAATATCTCGGCGCGCGATAAATCAGTCGTGATCGACTAGAACGATCACCGCATTTTATGGCTTGAATGTGATTGTACCGACAGCACCGATCTCACCTGACTCCAGAAGACCGCGCGTCTGCCCCGTTATTTTGATACCCGTCTCGGTGCGATCAAAATCAAAAATATGATAGCCAGCGCGATGCGTAGCACTTCCGCGCGCCGCTGATGCAGAAGGCGCGCCGATTACCGGCACACGACCTTCAGGCCCTTTTATATAAGCGAGTGAAGATACGTGATTATGACCATGCAAAATGAGTTCTGCACCCGTCTCGCTGATAATCTTTTCAAAGCGTGATGCATCAGTGAGTGTTCGTCCAAAAGTAGCGCCGCCTTGATAGGGTGGATGATGAATCATCACCACACGCGCAAGACCCTGATTTTTTAGAAACGCCATGGCTTTCTCAAAATCTTTGCGCTGCTTTTCACCCATCCATCCAGTCGCCATGAAAGGTGATGTCGGCACACCCGAATTCAACCCTACAAGAGCCAAAGGGCCCATCAAACGAATATAGGGGAAGCCTTCAAAGCGACCGGAGTCGGTTGTCATCCACCGACTCCAATATTTTTCAATATTCGCCGGTGATGAGCCGACATAGGCATCATGATTGCCCGGTACGAGGCTGACGCGCGTGGGATCACCAAGACCTTCCATGAAACGCGTGGCGGCAACAAATTCGTCTGGCAATGCGATATTCAAAAGATCGCCCGCGCAAGCGATGTGATCAGGCGATTGGGCTTTGATGTCGTAAATGATGCGTTGGAGCACACCCATGTCATGCAAGGCGCGCCGCTTTCCGACCCAATTCACATAGCCGAAAAATCGCTTACCGATGAGGTCGCGAACGCGCGGCTGCGGCAAAGGCCCCAAGTGCACGTCCGACAAATGGACGAGCCGGAACATGGATGTTTCAGTGCCCGTGACAGATCACCGCGTCAAGCACTTCCGATGAAGATCCCCGCCAGAAAGACAAGTACACCCCCAGCAACGACCTGAAAAGCGGCCTGCAAAAAGGGCGTATCCATATATTTCGCGCGAATCCAGGCAACCGCCCAAAGCTCGATCAACACAATGACCGTGGCAATGGCTGTGGCGATGAAAAAGGCGTTGGGGAGCGAATCGGGAACGAGATAGGGGATCGTGTGACCGATACCGCCAATCGTCGTCATCACGGAATCGGGAACGAGATAGGGGATCGTGTGACCGATACCGCCAATCGTCGTCATCACGCCGCAAATCCCGCCGCGCAACCATGGCGACCCGCGACCGGTCAGTGAGCCGTCATCCGAGAGCGCTTCGGCAAATCCCATGGAAATACCCGCGCCGATGGACGCCGCAAGACCAACAAGAAAAGTTGACCAGTTGTTATGCGTGGCGAATGCGGCTGCAAAAAGTGGTGCGAGCGTTGAGACAGATCCATCCATCAATCCGGCAAGACCAGGCTGAACATATTGCAACACGAACATGCGCTTTTTTGTTGCTGCTTCTTCATCAGCCGCTTCGCCCTGCCCTGAAGCTTCAATCAATTCGCCCGCTTTCTTTTCATGATTGCGTTCGATCTCGGCGAGATTGAGAAGCATCGCGCGCACATCCACATCAAGCACGCGATCGGCAGCCTTCTCGTAAAAGTTTGCCGCTTGCATTTCCATGATCTTGGCATCTTGGCGCATTTTATCAACACCAAGATTCTTCACGAGCCACACGGCGCGGCGCTTCAAAAAGCCCTTCACATCCTCACGACGGATCGGCGACAAATGATCACCGAAGCGGGATTTATACATGCCATAGAGCATGTCGCGATGGCTGCGCTCTTCCTCGGCCATCGCATCAAAAACTTTTGCGGAGTGCGGATAACGTTCACGCAGCTGATCAGCAAAATCCTGATAGATGCGCGAATCTTCCTCTTCACTGGAAATCGCAAGCGTCAGAATATCGCGCACGGTCAGTTCGGCGAACGTAATCTGGGCCATTTGCGGCAACTCCTAAAAACACTAATCGAACCCGCTTCTACTCAAAGCCGCCCGACTTGCAATCATGTTACGCGTCGTTTTACGGGGACAAAGCGCTTCCGGATGCGCGAAAAAGCCGCCCAAATGTCAAAAACCGATGGGGACCGCCAAAATTGCTTCGGCCTGCCCCCTTGAAGAGCGCGCGCCTTTCACGAAAATGCAACCCTAGTCACGGCCCAACGGGTCGAAACCAAAAGGGTGATAGGGTTATCCATGCATTATTCCGTCTTCAGCATCATCTCGCAGGCCTTCAAGGGCCAGAAGGACTGGAAACCCGTCTGGCGTTATCCCGACCCCAAAGCCGAATATGAGATCCTCATCATCGGCGGCGGCGGGCATGGTCTTTCGACCGCCTATTACCTCGCCAAGAACCACGGCTACACGAATATCGCTGTCATCGAGAAAAACTATCTCGGCTCAGGATCTGTCGGGCGCAACACGACGATTGTGCGCTCGAATTATCAGGAGCCCGGAAATATCCCCTTCTATGAGCATTCACTGAAACTCTGGGAAGGGCTTGAGCAGGATTTCAATTACAATGCGATGATGTCGCAACGCGGCGTGTTGAACCTCTATCACTCCGACAGCCATCGCGATGATTACGCACGGCGCGGCAATGCGATGATGATGCATGGCGTTCGTGCAGACTTGCTCAATCGCGAACAGGTGCGCGACGTCGTACCGTTCCTCGATTTTGATAATGCGCGCTTCCCGATACATGGCGGCTTGATGCAATGGCGCGGCGGCACAGCGCGACATGATGCGGTGGCGTGGGGCTTTGCACGCGGCGCAGATTCGCGCGGCGTCGATGGCGCAGATTCGCGCGGCGTCGATATTCTGCAAAACACGGAAGCGAAGCAGATCCGCGTCGAGAACGGCAAGGTGACCGGCGTTGAAACATCACGTGGTTTTATCAAGGCTAAGAAAGTCGGGATCGTTGCTGCAGGCAACACGACACGTATTGCTGAAACGGCTGGCCTTCGCCTGCCGATCGAATCCTATGTGCTGCAAGCATTTGTGTCGGAAGCAATCAAGCCGCTGATCCCGTGCGTTGTTACATTCGGAGCGGGACATTTTTATATCAGCCAGTCGGACAAAGGCGGGCTCGTCTTCGGCGCGTCGCTTGATTACTACACATCCTATGCCGCACGCGGCAATTTGCCCGGCGTTGAAGATACAATCGAAGAAGCCATGGCGATCATGCCATCGATCAGTCGCGTGAAACTCTTGCGTCACTGGGGCGGCATTATGGATATGTCGATGGATGGTTCGCCGATCATCGATAAGACCGGAATTGACGGGCTCTATATCAATTGCGGCTGGTGCTATGGCGGCTTCAAGGCCACACCGGCATCGGGTTATTGCTTCGCGCATCTGCTTGCCACAGGTGAGTCACACCCTGTCGCGACAGCATTGAAACTCAATCGTTTCGAAACCGGTTACGTCATAGACGAAGCCGGTACCGGCGCGCAACCAAACCTTCACTAAAGGAACGGACATCATGCGTATCCCCTGCCCGTTCTGCGGCCCACGCGACTCTCAGGAATTTTCATTCCTCGGCCAAGCCGGCTTAAAACGGCCCGATCCGAATGCGCCTGACGCGCAAATGCAGTTTCATGATTATGTGCATATTCGCGACAATAAAGCGGGTGTGACACAAGAATTATGGTTGCATGCCAATGGCTGCCGCTCTTGGATTGTTGTGACACGCAATACGCTGACGCATGAAATTACGGGTTCGGAATTTGCGTCTCCTCAGGTGAAGGAGGCCGCACAATGAGCCAGCTCCATCGTCTTTCATCCGGCGGTCTGATTGATCGCGCGAAACCACTCTCATTCAAGTTCGACGGCAAAACCTATCAAGGCTTTGCAGGCGATACGCTTGCGTCTGCTTTGCTCGCCAATGATGTGCAGCTTGTCGCGCGCTCCTTCAAATATCATCGCCCGCGCGGCATTCTCACCGCCGGATCGGAAGAGCCGAACGCGCTTGTCGAATTACGCCAAGGCGCACGACGCGAACCGAATGTGCGCGCAACAACCGCCGAGCTTTATGATGGCTTGATCGCGCAAAGTCAGAACCGCTGGCCGTCGCTCTATTTCGATTTTGGCGCAGTCAACTCTCTGCTCTCGCCATTTTTTGCAGCGGGCTTCTACTACAAAACCTTCATGTGGCCTACGGCGTTTTGGGAGAAGGTTTACGAGCCTCTCATTCGCCGCGCGGCAGGACTTGGCAAACCGCCCGTCGGTGATGATCCTGATACATATGAGAAAGCCTTCGCGCATTGCGATCTGCTCGTGATCGGTGCGGGTCCTGCAGGGCTTGCTGCGGCATTAGCTGCCGGCCGCTCCGGCGCGCGTGTAATCCTTGCTGATGAAGGCCCGATGCTCGGCGGGCGTTTGCTTTCTGATAGACGCATCATCGGCAATCAATCGGGGCCTGATTGGGTGAAGGCGACGGAAGCGGAACTCGCATCCCTTCCGAATGTGCGCATCATGCCGCGCACGACGATTTTCGGCATCTATGATCATGGCGTTTATGGCGCGCTTGAGCGTGTGAATGATCATGTCGCCACACCGCCCGCGCATGAACCACGCCAACGCGCCTATCGCATTTACGCGAAACGCGCAGTGCTCGCTGCAGGCGCAATCGAGCGGCCGCATGTGTTTGGTAACAATGATCGGCCGGGTGTGATGCTTGGCTTGGCGATGCGCTCTTATATCAACCGCTATGCTGTCGTGCCTACAAAACGCGTCGCCATCTTCACATCGAGCGATGAAGGCTACGCAACCGCGCATGATCTCATCGCAGCAGGCGCATCCGTGCAGGCGATCATTGATACACGTGCGGATGCGACGATCTCTGCTCCAAATGACATTCCGCATTTCAAGGGCGCGCGTATTCTGCGCGTGCTTGGCAACAAACAAGTGCAAGGTGTGGAAATCGAATTGAAGGACGGCGCAATCCGCATTCTCGATTGCGACGGCGTTGCCATGTCGAATGGCTGGAACCCTGCCGTGCATCTCACCTGCCATCTTGGCGGCCGTCCAGTCTGGGATGACAAGACAAACGCGTTCTTGCCGGGCAATGTGCCCGCAGGATTGAGTGTCGCGGGTGCCGCACAAGGTCACTTCGGCTTGAAAGAAACGCTCGCCGATGGTTTGCGTCTCGGCGCGTCCATCGTCGATGAACTCGGTTTCAAAGCGTCTGGAATTACAACGCCGGATACTGATCCCGAAAGTCTCGCGCATACGCCGCTCTGGCGTGTGAAAACGAGCAAGGGCAAATGCTTCGTCGATTTCCAGCACGATGTCACGGATACCGATATCGAACTCGCAAACCGCGAAGGCTTCCGCTCGGTCGAACATATGAAGCGGTATACGACGCTCGGCATGGCAACCGACCAAGGCAAGACGGCGAATATCTCCGGTCTCGCGATTTTGGGTGAGGCCTCGGGCCGCAAAATGGCGGAAGTCGGCACGACGATTTTCCGTCCTCCCTATACGCCTGTCGCGCTTGGTGCGCTTGCAGGCCATCATGTGCATAAAGGTTTCCGCCCGACACGCCTCACACCCTCACATCAATGGGCAGAAGAGCAAGGCGCGGTCTTTATGGAAACGGGCCTCTGGCTCCGCGCGCAATATTTTCCGAAAACGAAAAATGAAAGCTGGCTTGATGCGATGATCCGCGAAGTTGAGATCACACGCTCAAAAGTCGGCGTGTGTGATGTGTCGACGCTCGGCAAGATCAATCTGCAAGGCAAGGACGTCGGCACATTTTTGGATCGCGTCTATACCGGCACATTCTCGACGCTTCCTGTCGGCAAAGTGCGTTACGGTCTGATGATGCGCGAAGACGGCTTTGTGCAAGATGATGGAACGACGTCGCGCTTAAGTGACAATCACTGGCTGATGACGACAACCACAGCCGGTGCCGGCAAGGTGATGGCGCATCTCGAATTTTGCCATCAGGTGCTTTGGCCGGAGCTTGATATTGCGTTCACATCGGTCACCGAACAATGGGCGCAATATTCGATTGCGGGGCCGCATTCGCGAGACGTGCTCATAAAGCTCGTCGATCCGCAGCATGGCATTTCGAATGAGGCCTTCCCTTACATGGCGTGCGGCGCGATCACAATTTGCAACGGGATTCCGGCGCGGCTCTTCCGCATCTCGTTCTCGGGCGAAATGGCCTATGAAATCGGCGTGTCAAATCGTTACGGCGATGCGCTGATCCGCGCGATCATGGATGCGGGCAAAGAATTCGGCATCACGCCTTACGGGCTTGAAGCACTCTCGACCATGCGCATCGAGAAGGGCCATGTCGCAGGCAGCGAATTGAACGGCCAGACCACACCGCGTGATCTCGGCCTCATCAAAATAGTCTCGCAGAAAAAAGACTGCATCGGCAAGCATATGTCGGAACGCCCGGCTATGCTCGCGCCGGATCGTCCGATCCTTGTCGGCTTGAAGCCCAAAAATCCGAAATCAAAACTCACCGGCGGCGCGCATTTCCTCGACAAGGGTGCGAAGCCGTCACTCGAGAATGATCTCGGTCATATGATGTCGGTCGCCTATTCGCCGATGCTGAAGAGCTGGATTGGTCTCGGCATTGTGAAGCGCGGACGCGAACGCATTGGCGAGACGATCCGCGCTGTCGATTTCGTACGTGGCACGGAATTCGAAGTCGAAATTTGTGATGCTGTTTTCTTCGATCCTGAAGGAGTGCGTATCCGTGGCTAATCTCGCTCCCCGTTCCGCGCTCGCTCCTTTCCTTCATGCGGGTCATCATGGCGCAGAAGGCAAAACCGGCGTCACTCTGCGCGAAGTCACCGCATGCGCGCTTGCAGAGCTCACCGCGTTCAAGGGACAGAAAGAAGCGCTTGCGACTGTTATTGTGACAAGCTTCGACATCGCTCTGCCCGCCGCCAACAAGTCTGTATCAAAAGATGGCGTAACATTCGTGACCGTGAGGCCAGGCAAATGGCTCGTGACGGGCGAAGGCCATGCCGAACTGGATCTCGTCAAAAAACTTGAAAAGGCGACAGGTTCGCTCGCCGCAGTTGTCGATCAATCTGATGCCCGCGCGCTCGTCGAAATCTCCGGCGACAAAGCCCGCGGCGCGCTCGCTAAAGGCGTCATGATTGATCTCGATCCGGTTGCATTCAGCACGGGCGATGCGGCGACAAGCTTTGCAGTTCAATTCTGGATCACGCTCTGGCAAACCCATGACGCACCAATCTATCGCCTTGCAGTCTTTCGTAGCATGGGTCGTGATCTTTTGCATTGGCTTGAGAGTTCCGCTGCGGAATATGGTTATGAATTAGCGTAAAAATGTTTTCCAAACTTTAGATTGTATAGAAAAACCTATTTATTCATTGAAAGGTAAGAGTAAAATCTACTCAGCGTCACGTTCTTAATTTTCATTGTTCTTTTTTCTTGATTTGATATCATCCTTGTCCGTTCAACAAAAAATGACCCCGCCATCCGTAAATTTTTTGACGCTCAGATGGATTATTTCACAATGGTCCAAGGCGATACATCATTTGACGAAACTATTAACCGAATTGATCAGATTAAAAAGAAATCTGAGTTTGAACTTGTTCTCGCCGATACGATAAATCGTCACGGCTTAAAGAGTCTTGCCTTTATGGGATTTAACATTGGCGCGTTGAATAAAAGTGAACCTGATATTTTGGTGACCTATTCGCAAGAATGGATCAATCACTATCGTTCATGTGATTATCTTGAAGTCGATCCCGTGATTCACCAAGGTTTGAAATCTATCTTGCCTGTTGATTGGTCAAACTTTGATCGACGCGATGCGAAGGTGCGCGCATTATTTAGCGAGAGCCGTGAAGCGGGACTTGGCAATCAAGGGCTTTCGATTCCCGTTCGTGGTCGGCATGGTGATATGTCTTTATTTAGCCTAATCTGCGAGGCCAATGAGCATGACTGGTCGTCGATGAAGAGAAATTATATTCGCGATTTTCAAACACTTGCTGTCTTTTTTCACCAGTCCGTTTTACGCACTTATACAAATTCGGAATTTCAAGTTCAGCTCACGCCCCGCGAGGCTGAATGCCTTCATTGGGCCGCTTGCGGGAAAAACGAGCGAAGAGACAGCAATGATCTTGGGTCTCACGCGACGTGGCGTGCGGTATCACATCGAGTATATCATTTTTAAACTCAATGCGGTCAATCTCGCCCATGCCGTTGCCAAAGGCATTCATTTCAGAATCATAAATCCACCATGATAGAGAGATTCGTTACTTTACGTATTGGAGACATCGGACAGTCGGCAAATAAAATCTCTCTGTTAGGCTTGTGCTCCCTCTAATTTCCTAAGGGAGCAAACTATGATCATTCTCGTCAATGGTAATGAACAAGCTGATTATGCGTATCTCACGAATAAAACGTTCTGCATTAGGGCAAAAGTTTTTCATGAGCGTTTGAAATGGGATGTCAATGTCATTGATGGCCTTGAGAAAGACAGCTTTCATCAAGAAAATCCGCTCTATTTGATTTCCGTCGATGAAGTGACAGGGAATGTTCGGGGCACATTACGGCTTTTACCAACAACGGGCCCCAATATGTTGCGTGATGTATTCCCCATTCTTTTACCTCCCGGCGAAGTGGTTGAAAGTGCAACAATTTGGGAAAGCTCTCGCTTTTCCATGGAACCGGGAGCTGAAACGCCAGAGCCCGGCCGGCTCTTAAGTTCGGTAACAGGGGAGTTGCTGGCGGCCATCGAAGAAGTGGGACTTCTCACCGGCCTTACGGAAGTTGTCTCGGTTTTCGATGCGCGAATGGTGCGAATATTTCGGAGCGCAGGCTGCCCTGCTTGTATCATTAGGCGTCCGCAACGGATTGGTGAATACATGACGAATGCGGGTCTTTTCGAAATCAGCGAAACAGCGCGCGGTAAAAACCGTTCTGCTTGCGGCATAACAGGTTCGGTTCTCGAACCCCAAAGTACGAGGCGACTCTTCGCCGCCTGAAGCAATGGCGGTTCGGTTGATCCCTAAATCGCGGCGTCCGACTTGACAGGTCGGGCGCCGCTCTGTTTCCTCATCCCTGCTGTTTTCCGGCGGGAAAATGGTTCGTGGCTCCGGCAGGAGCGGGTTTTCAAATCTTTCCTCTTCATCGGGCCACCGATGGGAGCCATTGTCAGGTTCGCCGGGTCAGTGTCCGTATTTCTCTCACCTTCCGATGTGGCGGCTTTGCTGTTGAGCCTCAAAGTTGCTTTGGTCGCGACATTGTGGACATTACCGCCTGGTATTGTGATCGCCTTTGTACTTGCGCGATTAAAATTTCCTGGCCATGCGGTTGTGAACGGGCTTGTGCATCTGCCGCTCGTGATGCCGCCCGTGGTGACCGGTTATTTGCTGCTTTTAGCGTTCGGTCGTAACGGCATGATCGGCTCAACGTTAGAAGCCTGTTGCGGTTTTATCTTCGCGTTTCGCTGGACAGGCGCTGCGCTGGCCGCGGCTGTGATGGCCTTCCCGCTCGTTGTGCGTGCGATCCGCCTCTCTATTGAAGCGGTTGGTTGTGCGTGCGATCCGCCTCTCTATTGAAGCGGTTGATAAACGGCTTGAAGATTCCGCCCGCAATCTTGGCGCCCCGCCGATGATCGTATTTTTAAGGATCACACTGCCGCTATCAGCCCCCGGTTTGATTGCAGGCGCGGTCATCGGCTTTGCCAAAGCGCTTGGCGAATTTGGCGCCACCATCACTTTTGTTTCAAGCATTCCGAGTGAAACGCAAACCATTCCTTCGGCGATTTACGCGCTCATCCAAACGCCCGCAGGCGATGGTCCCGCTTTCAAACTCGTACTCGTCTCGATTGCGATTTCCTTCATCGGCCTTCTCGTTTCTGAAGCTTTAGCACGCCGCGTGGCGCGGCCTTAATGACGCAGTCAAAACCGTCGCAAAAGCGACGCGGATGCCTTGATTTCATGTCGCCTGCCGGACAGTGTGACAGCGCGTGGTGCGCATAAACTTTGCGTAATGCGAGGGGAGAGTATTTCGTGCAGACTTTTGATTTCATCATTGTGGGTGCAGGCTCCGCCGGATGCGTGCTTGCCAACCGTCTCAGTGAAAATCCGCGTCATAAGGTGCTGCTGATTGAAGCCGGCGGAAGTGATCGCAAATTCTGGATCCGCACACCGATCGGTTATGGCATGACCTTTTTCGATCGCAACGTAAATTGGTGTTTTGACGGCGAGAAAGATCCCGGACTCAATGATCGCGAAATCTATGTGCCGCGCGGCAAAGTGATCGGTGGTTCAAGCTCGATTAATGCAATGGTTTATTGCCGAGGCGCGAAAACAGATTTTGATGATTGGCGCGATGCTGGTAATCACGGTTGGGGATGGGAGGATGTCAAACCCGCTTTCGAAGCGATTGAACGTCATGTTCGCAAAGATGGTTCGATTGATGGCAAAGGTCCCCTCACGGTCTCTGATCGTCAAAATGATTATCATCCCTTAAAGCGTCATTTTATTGGTGCTGCGCGTGATGCGGGCTTGCCGATTACTGATGGCACCGTTGGACAAGGGGATGAAGGTTTCGGCCCCTATCTCATCAACACGCGTGGTGGTTTGCGCTGTTCTTCAGCTGATGCGTTTTTGCATCCTGTCAAACATCGCACCAATCTGACGATCCTCACAGAAGCGCAGGTCACAAAAATTTTTTTCGAAGACAAACGCGCCGTAGGTGTGAGCTATCGTCGCGACGGCATGATGCAAGAAATTAACGCCACGCGTGAAGTGATCCTCTCCGCGGGCGCTATTCAATCACCATATCTCTTGCAACTCTCGGGCATCGGTCCGGGTGCTCTGTTGCAAAAGAATGGCATTGACGTTCTTCATTCCAATGATGCCGTAGGCGCTCATCTCGAAGATCATGTCGGTATCAATTATTATTACCGTGCGAAAGAACCCACACTCAATGCCGTGCTTGGCACATGGGCCGGACGCATTGCTGCAGGCATCCAATTTGTTTTAACGCGCAGGGGACCTTTGTCGTTAAGCGTCAATCAATATGGCGGCATCGTGCGTTCGTCTTCGTCACAAACGCGACCCGATATGCAGCTCTATTTCAATCCGCTTAGCTACTCGACCGAGAATGCGGGCAAAAGAAAACTCACCGAACCTGATCCGTGGCCGGGCTTTATTCTAAGCTTCAATCCCTGCCGCCCGACAAGCCATGGCCATGTAAAACTCGCTTCACCTGATCCTCTGAAGCACCCCGAGATACTCTTCAATTATCTCGCGACAGAACATGATCATGCCGATGTCATCAAAGGTGCGCGCTTGATTGGGCACGTGCAAAACACGCCCACACTTCAAGCGCTTTTATCCGCACCGCCAAAATTCGATCCGTCAAAAGAAAGCGATGAGTCCTTGATTGCCGATTTCCGCAAGAGATCGGGCTCGGTCTATCATCCGTCTTGCACCTGCCGCATGGCGCCTGAACATCAAGGCGGCGTCCTTGATCCCGAATTACGCGTGCATGGCGTTGAAAATCTCCGCGTTGTTGATGCGTCATCTTTCCCGAATATCACGTCTGCTAACACCAATGCACCCGCCATCATGGTGGGCTGGCGCGCAGCCGACATGATTTTGAAGCATTAGGATTCAATAAGATGGATAAGCTCGTTAAGCTCGAAACATTCTCGAATGAATTTGTCGGCTTCGTTAGGGCGACGAGTGAATCAGGCGCCATAGGATGGGGCCAAGTATCCACCTATAATTCCGATATCACATGTGACATTTTCCATCGTCAAATCGCGCCTCATGCGCTCGGTACCGATGCCTTCGATTTCGAAGACACACTGACTCTCATCGGTGAGCGTGAACATAAATATCCCGGCTCTTATTTGCGTCGCGCGATGACGGGTCTTGATACAGCGCTTTGGGATATGGCGGGCAAACGAGCGGGCAAACCGGTTGTCTCTTTGATTGGTGGCAAGCCCGGAAAATTGCACGCCTATGCTTCATCCATGAAGCGTGACATTACGCCAGAAGATGAGGCCAAACGTTTTGTGAAATTGCGTGATCAATTCGGTTTTGATGCGTTCAAATGGCGTGTGGGCCGTGAATGCGGACGCGATCGCGATGAATGGCCGGGCAGAACGGAAGCGGTTGTGCCGACCGTCAACAAAGCTTTGGGCGATGGCATCACAAAGCTTGTCGATGCGAATTCATGCTATTCGCCAAAACGCGCGATTGAAGTCGGGAAACTCCTCACCGAAAATGGCATTTCGCATTTTGAAGAGCCCTGCCCTTATTGGGAATATGAACAGACCCGTGAAGTGACTGAAGCTCTTGAGATTGATGTCACCGGTGGTGAGCAAGATTGTGAATATGTCACTTTCAAACTCATGATGGATCTGAAGGCAGTTGATATTGTTCAACCCGACATCATGTATATTGGCGGCCTCACGCGTACATTAAAAATTTGTGAAATGGCTGCTGAACGCGGATTTAAAATCACACCGCATGCCGCCAATTTGTCGCTGGTAACCATGTGCACGATGCATCTCTTGGGAGCGATTCCCAATGCTGGGAAATATCTCGAATTCTCCATTGAGGAAGCGGATTATTACCCTTGGCAATATGGGCTTTTCCTCGGCGATCCTTATAAAATCGAGGATGGTAAAGCCACAATTCCGGATGCACCGGGTTGGGGCGTTGAGATTAATCCGGAATGGCTTGAAAAGGCCCAGTATCGCAAAAGCGAAATGGCGCGCTGAGCGACCAACGAATAATCTGATCAAATTCGATCAGGAAAGCGGGTTGAGCGGATCAAAAACTCGTTCTATCTTCATCTTTTAAGGGCCAGAGGCGCGATGCCCTCAAAGGCCCATGCGACTAAGGGTGGAGATCAAGGATGAGCTTTGCTGACGCACAGGGCGCGCATGAGAAGAGTTTTCCGCGCAACTACGGCTTGACCGGACCTTTGAACCGTCAAGCGCTTGATATCGGATTGGCGAATGCCGACTGGTATAAAACCGAAATTCCACGCGCGCGCATGAAAGAATTGATGCAACGCTCTGACGGCCCCGCCACGCGCGACACAATTCTCTGGATCGGCTTCATGATCATCTTTGCCGGTCTTGGCGCCTATCTCTGGCCGAGCCCGTGGTCGATCCCCTTCTTCATGGCCTATGGCGTTCTTTATGGTTCGGGCGGTGATAGTCGTTGGCATGAATTCGGCCATGGCACAGCTTTCAAAACACAATGGAAGAATGAGTTTTTCTATCAGATCGCTTGTTTAGTGATTATGCGGAATCCCGTGACTTGGCGCTGGAGTCATTCACGCCATCATACTGATACAATCATCGTCGGTCGCGATCCTGAAATCGCCGCGATGCGTCCGCCGGATCTTTTTAAACTTCTCATCAATTTTGTTGGACTTATCGATGTGCCAACCGCCATGTCGCAAATGGTGCGTTATACATTCGGCAAGCTCGATGATGCGGAGAAAGATTACATACCCGAAAGCGAATATGAAAAAGTATTTTTCGTCGCGCGTATCTGGTTTGCAATTTATCTCGCAACAGCGGCAACCGCCTTATGGATGCATTCGATCCTGCCCTTCATGATCATTGGGCTGCCCCGCATGTATGGTTGTTGGCACGGGCTTTTATGCGGCGTGACGCAACATATTGGCCTTGCCGAAGATGTTCTGGATCATCGCCAGAATTGCCGCACCGTTCTGATGAACCCGATCAGCCGCTTCATCTATCTCAACATGAATTATCATGTTGAGCATCACATGTTCCCAATGGTTCCTTATTATCGCCTGCCGGAATTACATGAAGTGATGAAGAATGATTGCCCAAAACCCTATTCAGGGTTTCTAGAGGCCTATAGAGAAATCATTCCGACCGTGATCCGGCAATTGCGCGATCCGACCTACTTCGCCAAACGCGTTTTGCCAGCAACCGCACGTCCCTATAAGCCCGCTCCGGAGCCTGTGCTCTAAACGAAAGAAGCCTCCTCACCCCAACACATAAGTGCGGGATGCTTCCGGATCTTCGGTTGAATAAGCGACGCTCGCCAACTCATTCCACACGGCATCGGGGATGGGATAAGACGCCCATTCAATCGTCTGCGTCACGAATTCAGGTTTCGTGACACCGCAAATGGTGGAGACGAGATTCTTATTACGCATCGAGAATTGCAACGCGACCGCGCCCGTTGGCACGCCATGTTTGGCGCAAATGGCTTCAACCGTGCGCACAGGCGCTAACACCACGCCATGTTTGGCGCAAATGGCTTCAACCGTGCGCACAGGCGCTAACACTTCATCGGTGGCTTCTTGATAGACATAGCGCTTGTAGGTCGCGCTGCCTTGCGCCAACACACCGCTCGCATAAGGGGCCGCATTGAACACCGCAATTCCGCTCGCGGCGCAAGCATCAATCAAAGGTGAAGCGTGACGGTTCACGATCGTATAACGGTTATGGGTGAGCACGACATCAAAAGGATAATCTTTGACGAGGTCCATCATGATGTCGGTGCGACCGGCACCCAAGCCAACAGCTTGGCAAAGACCTTCGATTTTCATTTTGAACAATTCATCAAGCGCGCCGCCTTTCTTTGTCACATCCTCAAGTGACAAAGCATATTCCGGATCATGAAAATGAAGGAGCGGAATACGATCAAGACCGAGCGCTTTTAAGCTCTCTTCCAGCGAACGACGTGCGCGTGCGACATCAAATTTATTGGTCTTGAAATCGCGATCAAGTTTTGTCGCGAGCACAAAATCTTTTGGTAAGCCGCCATTCGCTTTGATCGCGCGACCAATCCGCCGCTCCGCTTCGCCCATGCCGTAATTGCGCGAAGTGTCGAGCGAATTGATCGGGCTTTTAAACACGGCGGCGAGAGTCTCTTCCGCTTCTTTGTCACTGACCGCGAAGCCGAATGTTTCCGGCATATTCCCAAGCCCTGCCGTGCCGAACGAGACACGAGTTACAGAAAGACCAGATTTGCCAAGCGGAATACGATCCATGAGCGAAAAAGACATGCGAAACTCCCCACCTTTTTAATTAGGCTCACAGGATATCCCGCCGCCTGCGTCTTTTGTAATCATACTAGAAATGAGGTGATACGCGAAAGCAAGCGTAAAAAGGCAAGAGCAAAAAGTAAGGCCGCATTTCAAATCATCGCCTCGATCAAAAACGGACCCTTCTGCCGAAATGCCGTTGCCAACAGGTCAGAAAATTCCCTGCATGTTGTCGCGCGCGCGCCCTCAACACCCATACCGGCAGCAAGCGACACCCAGTTGAGCCCCGGATCATCGATCCGCATCATACGTTCGGCATTACCGCCATGAACGGGAACGCCGACATTTTTCATTTCGTGCTGCAAAATCGCATAGCCGCGATTATTCAAGATGATCGTCACCACATCAAGACATTCGCGCGCCTGTGTCCAAAGCCCTTGCAGCGTATACATGCCGCTGCCATCCGCCTGAAGCGCGATGACTTTTCTATTTGGGCACGCAACAGAAGCACCGGTTGAAAGGGGAATGCCGACGCCGATCGCACCACCTGTGACCATCATATAGTCATGTTGAGATGCGTTTTCTGAAAGCGCATAAAAACGCCGTGCGGATGTGAGCGCTTCATCTGAAATGATCGCCTGATCCGGAAGCGCTTGCGCAAGAAGTACTGCAACCGCATCTTCTGTAAGAGGGCCCGTTGGCATGCCGTTCGAAGACGCGGCTTTGATTTTATTTTTACGTTTTAGTGGTTGGCCACCAAGACCATTACCCAAACGCGCGAGCGCATCAGGAATATCGTCACGCACGGTGGCCAATGAAATGGGTTTGCATGTCTTCGGCGTCAACGCACTCGGCTTTCCCGGATAGGCAAAGAAGGCAACAGGCGCAATCGCCCCGATCAGAATCAACACATCAAGATGCGCGAGCATCGCCACAGCTTCATCAACCGGATAGGGAATTCGTTTGAGCGATGGACGACCGGCACCGCGTGATAATCGCGAAATGAAAACGGGGACATAAAGATCAACATCATGGCGCGCGGCAATCTCTTCAACGAGCGAAAGATTTTCCGCATGAAGCGCTTCGCCATCAAGAAGAATGCCGCATCGGCCCGGATAAGCGCGGATTGCTTTGACGGCGCTTTTCACTTGATGATCGTCAATGACAGGCTTTGTCACCGGAGAAACTTTACCGATTTTCTTCGCGCACATTTCACCCCAAGCAGCATCCGCAGGGAGAATCATGGTTGCGACGCTGGAAAGTCGTTGCGCCGCTTCACATGCTGAAGCTGCCCCGCGAGCGACATCATCAGTGCTCTTCACACGATAAACCCATTCAGACATCGGAAGCGCAAGGCTCTCAATATCGCTCGTTAAAGGCGCATCATAATCGAGATGATAAGAGGCGTGATCGCCAACAACGGTGACAACCGGCGAAAACGCGCGCCGCGCATTGTGAAGATTGGCAAGACCATTGGCGAGCCCCGGCCCTGTATGAAGAAGTGCCGCCGCAGGCCTCCCCGTCATGCGCGCATAGCCATCGGCCGCGCCGGTCACCACGCCTTCAAAGAGACCCAAGATACAGCGCATTTGCGGCTTGCGATCGAGCGCCGCCACGAAATGCATCTCGGATGTGCCAGGATTGGCAAAGCACACATCAACGCCATGAGCGATGAGCGTATCGCATAGGTGATCAGCGCCGTTCATTTGGATCTCCCCCTGTCCATTCAACCGAAGCGAGGCTTTTCTTGCAACCGTTTTGAAACCGTGGAAACTGTCTCAAAAGCCAATCTACTCCACCTGACAGGGGAAAGACCTATGACCGCGTTGAACGCCCGCCCCGACAAGGCTTCGCTTGAGACTGTGATTCGCACCCTGTCTGAACAATTCGGCAATCGCGCAGTTACCAATCCGGGTGTACTCGGAACACATGCCAACACGCTGACATGGGTTGCGCCGCAACCGCCCGATATTGTTGTCTTCCCGCATTCGACTGAAGAAGTGTCGGCCATCGTCAAACTTTGCGCAGACCATCGCGTGCCGATCATTCCCTTTGGCGCAGGCACATCTTTTGAAGGTCATGTGAACGCGCCATGGGGCGGCGTTTCCATCGATACGAGAGAGATGAATTGCGTGTTGGCCATTCATTCCGAAGATCTTGATTGCGTGATCGAGCCCGGCATCACGCGCAAAGCCCTCAATGAGCAGCTTCGCGATACGGGATTTTTCTTTCCCATTGATCCGGGTGCGGATGCTTCGCTTGGCGGCATGGTGTCAACGCGCGCGTCGGGCACCAATGCGGTGCGTTATGGCACGATGAAAGACAATGTGTTGTCATTGAAAGTCGTGCTGCCGAATGGGGAAGTGATGACGACGGCGCGGCGCGCGAAAAAATCATCGGCCGGTTATGATCTCACGCGTTTGTTTGTGGGGGCCGAAGGCACGCTTGGCGTGATCACAGAAATCACCTTGCGCCTCTCGGGTATCCCCGAAGCGATCTCGGCAGGCATCTGTCCCTTCCCGAGTGTGAAGGCCGCGTGCGACGCGACGATTCTCACAATTCAATCAGGCCTGCCGGTGGCGCGCATTGAACTCGCTGATGAATGGCAAGTCAAAGCCTTCAATCTTCATTCGAAACTCTCATTGCCTGAAACGCCGATGCTTTTCGTAGAGTTTCATGGAACGGACCAAGGCGTGAAAGAACAGGCTGAACGTTTCGGCGATATTGCGGCGGAATATGGTGGCAGACCTTTTGAATGGGCGACGAAACCTGAAGACCGCACGCGGCTCTGGCAAGCGCGGCATGATGCCTATTGGTCAGCACTCGCAATCCGCCCCGGTTGCAAAGTGATCGCCACCGATGTGTGCGTGCCGATTTCACGTCTTGCCGAATGTGTTGTGGAAACACAAAAAGATGTGCAAGCGACCGGCTTAACCGCGCCCATTGTCGGCCATGTGGGCGATGGCAATTTTCATCTGACCCTTCTTTGCGACATGGACAGCGCTCAGGAAGTTGAAACATGCCGCGCCTTTTTGCATCGACTGGTAGAAAGGTCACTCGCAATGGAAGGTACATGCACAGGCGAACATGGTGTCGGCCAAGAAAAGATGAAATATCTGTTGAAAGAACATCCCGCTGCGACCCTTGATACGATGCGCGCGATCAAACAAGCGCTTGATCCGCAAAACATCATGAATCCGGGAAAGATTGTGGCAGTGTGATGCGACAGGCTTTATTGTGAAGCCAACATGCCGCGCGCGGTATCTGAATCAGTCACAACATAAGCAGGCTTGCTGATTTTCATCATCGCAACCATGCCCTCAATTTTATGAGGGCCGCCGGACGCTAAAATAAGTTTCGGTGATTTCACAAGCTCAGCGGGCGTGATCGCAATCGCACGTCTGTTCGCCGGATGATCAATAAGTTGACCATCGCGATCAATGAAATGACAAAGAACATCACACACAGCACCAGCTTTTGTAAGCCCCTCAAGATCGGTGCGCTCAAGCATGTGATAGCGAAAAATAGTTGATTGCGGTGAGAAGTCGCCCACGCTGACGATCGATAAATCAGCGCTACGTGCGCGTTCGCGTACTTCGGCCAAGCCTTTATGCGCGAAGAGTGCCGCGCGCGTTTGCTCATCTGGCGCATAAACAGGTGCCGCCAACATATAACATTCACCGCCAAAGAGATCCGCGAAGCGCCACGCCATTTCTGATGGATTAAGTCCGGATGCCCGCGTTAATCCACCAAGAAGCGACACAACCGTGAAGTCTATCAAAGGTCGTGCGGTCATCGCATCAAGACTTGCACGCAATGTCGCGCCCCATCCCATGCTCACCGTCATTTTGTCGTGCAAGAGTGTATCAACAAGCGCGCCCAAACGCAGACCAATCAGCGATGAAATTTTCGATGCATCATCAGGGGTGGGAATGACAATCGCTTCGCGAATTGAGAATTTCGATTCAAGATCACGCTCGAGCGCTGCGCATTCGGAAAGTTTTCCGGTAACACGAATTTGCACCGTACCATCGCGTCGACATTGCGCGAGAAGTTTGACAACACGAATACGTGTGAGGCCAAGACGCTCCGCAATCGCCTCCTGCGTCATATCTTCCATATGATAGAGCCAAGCGATGCGCGTCTTCAAATCCTGATCAGGCGGTTCTGCACCCGTATCCGCAAATCGCCGATCATTCATCTTCATATCGCCCGCCTCAGAAAACACTCTCTACTCGACGCGAAGCGATACCTCTCGTCAAGAGGGGTCAGAGATGATCGCGCCGAACATCCTTCGCAAAGAGATAGATCGCAAGGCTTATGAGTAAAAGTACCGCAAAACCGCCATACCGCCATGCAACACCGCATATGCAAAATCCGCCGGTCCCGTCAAAAGCCGCGTCATGACTGCGCCTGAGATCGGCTGGATAATTGCCGCGCCGCCAATAAAGAGAATATTGAGAAAAGTGATGCCGCGCCCCAGTAAATGATCCGGCACGAAAGCACGTCCATGCGCCATCAACACGCCATAGGTCATACCGGCAGCCCCAAGGATCGAAAGCAAAATCGCCGCCGTTGTTAATGATGGCTCAAAAAGAGCGAGACCCAAAAAGCCTGCAGCGGAGAGCGCGGTGCCAATCACCGGAATCCATTTATAACCGCCAAATACGCGATCGAGCGGACCATAGATTAAGGCGCCTGCGGACATGGATGTCGCCATGATCAACAAAATGAATCCGCGATCGACAGGGGCAAGCCCATAAACATCGCTCAAAAAGGGACCGGCCCATAAACCACGTTCCGCGATGATCACCGCATAACTAATGGTGGCCAAGGGCAAAAGCGGCCAGAGAGCGCGGATCGACAAAATGATTTTCAATCCATCAATCAATCCTTCCGCACGTGTAGTCGTGACACGCGGCGGGTTTCGAATGATGAGCGCTAAGAGAAGCGCAACAAGCGCTGTGACCAAAGCCAAGACAAGAATGGCGCCACGCCATCCGATGACACTTGTGGCAAGCGCTAAAGGCGAAGCGGCAATCAAATTGCCCGCTGAGCCAATGCCGATCAACCAGCTGCACAAAAGCGCGAAGCGTTGCGGCGGATAGATACGGCCAAACACATAGACCGCACCCATATAAATAGCGCTGCAGCCAATACCGATCAAAGCGAGCGCGATCTGTAATGTGAAGCCACTTTGCGCATTGGCGAAAAGAAGCGCGCCGATAACGGCAGCGATCATTGTCACAGGCACCGTACGTCGTGGACCCCACGCATCAAGCGCCCAACCAACAGGGAATTGCATAACGATGAAGCCAAGAATCCACGCGGTTTGAAGCGCCGCCAAAGCCTGCGGATCAAGTCCCAATTCATGCCCGAGTTCCGGCGCGATCACCGCCAAAAAGGAGCGAAAAAATTGGCTGAGAATATAGCCGCTTAAAAAACTGAAAAACGCGACCATATACCAAAGACTTTCACTTAACGAGCCACAACCTGATAACCCGCCGCTGCCATTACACGCAGTAATTCCTTGTGACCGATTTGGGCCATTTGCAAAGGCGGTGCTTTCACCGGGTCTTGCTCCGCTTCAACAACGAACCACCCTTCATAGCCATAAGAGGCAAGCTTTTTCACAATCGCTTCGAAATCAAGCGATCTATCACCCGGCACTGTGAAAGCGCCCTTGATAACCGCGTCAAGAAAAGATTCTTTCGAACGATCAAGGCCGTTGATCACATCCATGCGCACATCTTTGGTGTGAACATGCGTAATTCGCTTATGGTGCTTATCAATTACCCGCAAAACATCACCACCCGCAAAAGCCATATGGCCCGCATCAAAGAGAAGCGGAATACCTTCGCCCGAATATTTCATGAAAAGATCAAGCTCATGCTCGGTCTCGATCACGGCGGCCATATGATGATGATAGGAAAGCGGCATGCCTTGATCCGCGCACCATTCACCGAAGGCCGTCATTTTGCGCGCATAGATTTTGATCTCATCTTCCGAGAGTTTCGGCTTTGTCGAAAGCGGTTTCGAGCGATCGCCCTGAATGGTGCGTGCGGTTTCGCCATAAATAATGCATGGCGCATTCATCGCCTTGAACAAAGTCATCTGCGCCGCGATGCGCTCTTTTTCGCGCTCCATATCACCATCAAGCAAAAGACCGGAAAACCATCCGCCACAAACTGAAATGCCATAGCGCGACAGAATTGATCCCAATTCTTTTGGATCAAGCGGAAAGCGACGGCCCGTTTCCATGCCGGTAAAACCCGCGACTGATGCCTGACGCAAACATTCCTCAAGCGAAACATCATCGCTCAATTCGACAAGATCATCGTTCCACCAGGAGATCGGAGAAATGCCCAGTTTCGCTTTCATCGTCATTTATCCTTAATCAAAGAGGTCGCAGACACGGGAGCCGTGAGAGATGCGAAGAGCCCTAATCGAAAGCCCTCTCGCCTTCAAGCGCACCAGTGCCTGAATTCAAAAAAGAACATTGATCAAAGAGAACCGATCGCCCGCGCGACAGACTCCGCCTCGGCTTTTGTGAGACTTCCCAAGCGCATAGCGACGGACCAACGACCCTTCGGATCAAGCGTGACAACATTGCCCTTCGCTTTCTCGGCCGTATAGCCTTCAGGCTCCGACGTTGCCGGAAAAGCCATGCCGATCGCATCTTGATCACCGGTACGACTGATCCAGCGCACGCATTTGCGTACCTCCGAGGGTTTGTAGCGAATATAATCGGCAAACCCATCAGGTCGCTTTAGCATCGCATGCGCATAGCCCTCTTTGTCGCTTTCCATATCGATATAGAAGACGATTTCAGGATCATAACCTTGCCCGGCTTTCAACACATGATGAAGCGAGGGATCTTTAGCGAGATCAGCAATGAATTCGCGATAACCGAGCTTCGGCGTGATGTGTCCCGGGATGGATTGACGCACGCGCACCGTCTCTGGCGATTTCTTCGCCGTATAAATCAACTCACCGCCGTCAACGGGCCTGAAATTCGCATGCGCCAAATACATGAGATCCATCGGGATCTGCATGAGATTTTCAACATCAAGCTTCGCGTCAAAAAGTGTTCCCGCCTCATGGATTTTATAGGTTGATGTCGCACGGTAATTGACGGTGAAGGCGACCGTGTAGTGATAGGTGCCGCCAACCGTAATGGTCTTCGCCGTTTCATCGCAATCGAGATAGGCACGTTGGAAAGGCGCATTCGGCAATTCGCCATGTAACGGATGACGATCTTGAGGGCCCGGCGCGCCCATGCCCGTCAAACCGCAATGAATGAAAAACGCACCATAAGTTTCAAGATAAGAGCGCGTATCCACCGGTTCATCAAACATCGACTTCATCGCCAATTCACGACCATCAAAACTACAGCGCCATATCTGATGACCTTTAAAGGGGAGAATGATCAACTCACCACGCAAATTGGCTACACGCAACGCGGCGATGCCATTGTCATGGCGGAATGTTGAGACGCGAAAGGCTCCCATGGTGAGGAGCTGACGCTCCTTCTCACCGAATAGGGTCTCGGTAAGCTCAATGCGTAGCGTCATAATCTTTGTCTTCCTCGTGCGAGAATATATCCACACCCTCGCCGCTTTTATTTTTCATGGCCGATCTTTTCGACGATCAAGCCAGTCCTTTATTCTGAAATATCCGCCAATATAAGGCAAGAACCAGGGTGAACCATGATAGAGCGGATGTGTCGGAAATTCGGGACGATCAAAGGCGCAGACTCGATTAGCGCTCCCGATCACTTTACGCGCGATCTGATGACCGAGATAGGACATCATCGCGACACCTGATCCATTACATCCAAGCGCATAATGGACATTTTCAAATTTTCCCACATGCGGCAATTCATCAATGGTGAAGGCGACATTGCCAGTCCACGCGTGAGTGATGCGCGTGCCGCGCAAAGCTGGAAAACGATCTGTCATCATTTTATAGAGAATGGATGCCGCCTCTTTCGGACCGGCCGGCGAAAATTTCGCGCGGCCTCCAAAAATCATTCGGCGTCCATCGGGTGACAAACGATAGTAAGAGAGAACCCGTTGCGTGTCCGCAATCGAACGATTGCGCGGACTAAGCGCCTTCGCGAGATCTTCAGACAATTCTTCGGTCGCAATGATATAGGAACCAATGGGCACCACGCGCCGCTTGAACTCCGGCGTCGCATCGCCTGTATAGCCGTTGGTTGCGACAATCACATCGCGCGCTTTGATCGTGCCACGTGATGTAACAACATCGATGAACCCCTTCGATTGAGCGAGCGAGAGAACTTGTGTGCGCGTAAGAATCTTTGTCTTCTCACGCTGAACCAAATTAAGAAGACCTTTGAAATAGAGTGCAGGATGGAGATGGCCTGCACGACCCACAACCATCCCACCCCGATAAAAATCTGAGCCAATTTCCTCGCGCTGTTTTTCTTCCGGCACCAGATAGGCTTCAGCCTTTGAATGTCGATTGAGAAGATCAACTTTTTTCTGCATCGGCGCGAAATGCGCACGACTCCAAGCGCCAACAAAATAGCCAGCCCGTCGCCACCCACACTCTATCTTTTCGCGTGCGATTAAATCTTCAATATGGCCAAAGGCTTCAGCGGCATCATTCAAGAAAAGCTCAGCTTCCTCTGCAGGAAGCGCTTTCGCGATATACCTTTTGCCCACATTCACGCCGCCCGAGACCATGCCGCCATTGCGCGTTGACCCGCCAAAGCCCGGTTCCGCCGCATCAACCACAACACAATCGACACCATTACGACGCAATTCGAGCGCGGCAGATAAACCCGCATAGCCAGCGCCGACGATCACGACCTCCGTTTCTCGCGGAAGATCCATCTCTGGCAAGGGCTGAGGCTCATAGGCCTCCCACCAAAATGGGCGCGATTTGAAATCGGAAGTGAAGATCGAAGTCATCATAAAGATACAATCGCGCGCGGCATTTTAGAATGCAAGAGGCCTTCTAGGATCACGCTTTAAACGCACTGAGCCGTTGCGGGAAACGCGAGAAAAAATAAAAGAGCGCCTCTGCCAGAAAGGCTTTGAGCATTGCTTAAAATCGTCAGAAGTGAAGCCGCAAACCCGAATCAATGCGGTCTTCCATGTGATTCGAAATTGTCTCTTATGCCGCGTGTGACAAGACCAAAAAATTGAAAATTGGAAAAAACCCTGAAAAATAAGGTAAAAACAGACGGGAAAAGTGATTTTGATATCCGCATGACTGCGAGGGAACGTTTCGAAATGCGCGAATTTGTTATAAAAAAGCGCATCGCTCATTCGAAGCGATGATTCGAACAGGGTAAAGACAATGGCAAAAGCAGCAAAGAAAACCGCGACAAAGGCCGCTCCGAAGGCGACCAAAGCGGCAGCATCGAAGGCTAAGGCCGATGTGATCACCATCCGCCATATCGCCACGGGCATTGCGGAATCACACGGCCTGACAAAGAAGCGGGCTAATGAAATCTTCGAAGAATTCATTGCCACAGTTGTGAAGGGCCTCAAGAAGGGTGCTCGCATTCGTTTGACAGGTCTCGGCATCCTTCAGGTTCGCAAGCGTGCGGCAAGAAGCAGGCGAATGAAATCTTCGAAGAATTCATTGCCACAGTTGTGAAGGGCCTCAAGAAGGGCGCTCGCATTCGTTTGACAGGTCTCGGCATCCTTCAGGTTCGCAAGCGTGCGGCACGTATGGGCCGTAACCCAGCAACCGGCGAAGCGATCAAGATCAAGGCGAGCAAGAAGGTCGCCTTCCGCGTCGCCAAGGAAGTCAAAGAA
>Ga0194118_10001878_pt1 | contig 28234 bp, 46 predicted proteins | sample TA2MahsurfametaG_2_FD_148662 | JGI IMG/M metagenome (GOLD analysis project Ga0194118, IMG submission 148662) | Freshwater microbial communities from Lake Tanganyika, Tanzania - TA2015013 Mahale N5 surface | ecosystem: Environmental > Aquatic > Freshwater > Lake | place: Tanzania: Lake...
ATTATTGTTTAAACCAAATCCGTAGGTTTCAGACCCATTTTTATATAAATAAAATTTAAGAGACGTATTAACACCGACTGAATTTCTATAACTATTGTCTAATTGTATTGCTGTTGGAGTAGCTGTATCTGTAGCTCCACTTCCTCCTACTTGTAATAGACTACCCGGTGATGTAGTACCTATACCAACATTTCCTGATGTATTAATTGTTAAAAATTGATTGGAAGCAAATCCTTCGGCCATTGAAATTTTAAAATTATCGGAATCTGAATTATCAATTCCAACACTCCAATTTTGTCCACCTGAAGTTAGAAAGTTAAGATAAGGATCTTGAGTAGAATTTGAATTGAGTGTTGCAATTCTTATTTTAGCATCACCTGTATTATTTGCTACCAATAATCCAACTGTAGGTGCTGAAAATAGACTGGTCCAATCAAAATTTGCAATTGCTAAACTTGAACTTACATGCAATCTTGCCAACGGACTTGTAGTACCTATACCTATATTACTATTATTTTCAAATATTGGCGTTACTGTATCACCTATAGTAGTAGCGCTTGTAAACTTTACAATTGTATTGGTTGTACCACTTATAGACACGCTTGATCCACTTGTACCAGCACTACCACTGGATCCGCTTGTACCACTGGATCCAGAAGCACCTGTTGCACCGCTTGTACCAGCACTACCACTGGATCCACTTGTACCACTGGATCCAGAAGCACCTGTTGCACCGCTTGTACCAGCACTACCACTGGATCCGCTTGTACCAGCACTACCATTGGATCCACTTGTACCACTGGATCCAGAAGCACCTGTTGCACCGCTTGTACCAGCACTACCACTGGATCCGTTTGTACCACTGGATCCAGAAGCACCTGTTGCACCGCTTGTACCAGCACTACCACTGGATCCGCTTGTACCACTGGATCCAGAAGCACCTGCTGCACCGCTTGTACCGGCACTACCACTGGATCCGCTTGTACCACTGGATCCAGAAGCACCTGCTGCACCGCTTGTACCAGCACTACCACTGGATCCGCTTGTACCACTGGATCCAGAAGCACCTGCTGCACCGCTTGTACCAGCACTACCACTAGATCCAGAAGCACCTGCTGCACCGCTTGTACCAGCACTACCACTGGATCCGCTTGTACCACTTGAACCGGATGAACCGTTTGTTCCACTGGTGCCTGCTGTACCACTAGATCCGGCAGTTAATAAATTTGTGCCTACACCTGCTGCTAAAGTACTAATGTCATAATAACCACCTCTATTTGTTCCACCAGCTTCAAATATTCTTAAATAATTTTGATATACATCAATAGTAATACCCGTATTAAGCGTTGTATTAGTAACTGATTTTGCTAAATCTATTTGTCCACCTTCGTCACCACTTGATTGTGTGGAATTAAATGTAAGACCACTTATGGTACTTGTAGCTTTTATACTACCTGTAGCCGAGATATTCTTTGCATCTATCTTATCTTGAAATTTAACAAGACTACTGCTAACCGTAATTTGAGCACTGCTTGTTATAAAGCTATTCTTGATTTGTATCTTAGCCATATATTATATCTCTATTAATATATAAATATAACCTACATCTTTCTTATCATAGCTTTTATGATATAACTTTCACCATCGCCACTCTCTAATGCTTGCGCAATTACCTTACCAAATAAATCTTTCTTGAATAAACTACCCCTTTTTACACCCTTACCGTGACCAACTTTCTTACTAGTTACTATATAATCACCAATTTCAACTTTGCCAGTCACTAAAACAGGTTCAGCACCCATAATAATTGGCTCATTTTTGCCTCTCTTTATAACACCCATTACCAATTCATCTTCTTCAATTTCGCACGGTACACATTTATTATATTTCCAACTTACAATTGTACCTGTCTTATTATCTCCCAATCCTTCAGTCTTTAATCCAACTTCCATTAAACCACCAATCGTAGTTTGTACAGCATACAAATCACTAAATCTATTAGTGGGACTGCCCAATGGATGTAAACCATCACCAGTAGGAGCAATTGTACCACTTACTTGTAAACGATAACTTGGAACATTTGTAGCAATACCAACAAAGCTGCCGGTGCTTATCTGTCTTCCTTGACCAAAAGCACTACCACTAGCAAATATTAAGTTGGCTATAGTAAATTGATTGTTCTTACCCAATACAGGATTATCAATATTATAACCTAAAATAATGTTGTTACTACCACTACTATTTATACCAGCCTTATAACCGAATGCTATGTTATTATTACCAATAGAATTTCTATAAAGCGCATAATCACCGAATCCACTATTTCTATTTCCAGATGTATTTTTATATAGTGCTCTATAACCAAATCCGCTGTTTCTTATACCTGTAGTATTTTTATTAAGAGATAATCCGCCGAAAGCACTATTTTTTATACCGGTTGTATTATTCTGTAAAGATTGATAACCAAATGCACTATTGTTATATCCAACGGTTGTACTTGATAAAGCATTGTTTCCGAATGCAGTATTAGCATAACCTGTTGTGTTATTTGATAAAGATTTATAACCAAAAGCACTATTATATCTTCCCGTCGTATTACTAGCTAATGACAGGTGACCAAATGCACTATTTGCATCAGTTGTATTATTATATAATGCCTGATAACCGAAGCTATTGTTGTTATTACCAATAAAATTATTATATAGTGATTTGAATCCAAATGCATTGTTTCTTAAACCACTTGTATTACGATTAAGTGTAAATCCACCAAATGCACTGTTGCTATAACCTGTTGTATTGCTTGCTAATGCTAATTGACCAAAAGCATTGTTATTATTACCCAATGTATTGCTAATCAATGCTTGATAACCAAAAGCTGCGTTGCCATTACCACTTGTGTTATTATTTAAAGTTTGATGTCCGAAAGCACTGTTTCTATAACCTGTAGTATTGCTTCTTAAACTACCACTGCCTACGGTTGTATTGCCTATTATAGTACCACCACCTCTACCAACAGTTAATCCTTCAATAATAGCACTACCTGTAATATGTACACTTGCTAATGGAACACTTGTACCTATACCAATTTTGGTACCACTTTCAAATATTGGCGTCACTGTATTACCAATAGTAGTAGCACTCGTAAACTTTACAATTGTATTGGTTGTACCACTTACAGCTACACTTGTTCCACTTGTACCAGCACTACCATTTGTACCACTTGTACCAGCACTACCGCTTGTACCAGCACTACCACTGGATCCGCTTGTACCACTGGATCCAGAAGCACCTGTTGCACCGCTTGTACCAGCACTACCACTGGATCCGCTTGTACCACTGGATCCAGAAGCACCTGTTGCACCGCTTGTACCAGCACTACCACTGGATCCAGAAGCACCGCTTGTACCAGCACTACCACTGGATCCGCTTGTACCACTGGATCCAGAAGCACCTGTTTGACCACTACTGCCGCTTGAACCAGAACTACCTGCTGATCCGTCACCACCGCCTAATTGCTTAGAAACATTTCCAGATAAATCTACACTAAGAAAATAAGTATTTGATACACTTGTTGGTATATCTTCCAAATTGAGATATGAAGATGTTAATGAACCACTAACATATAATGAACCAGTTGCTCTACTAAATGTTAATAATGATGGATTATATATCTTCATTTGTTATTATATAAATATAAAAAAAGTATCATTAAGTCAGTTCTCTTACAATTAACGACGGTTATGCTGTATATGTATTATCAATAGTTTTTATATCTACCGTTTTGATATCAAAGTAAAAGCTATCACTATCCACAATTTGTTTACTATCAAATAGTGTAGTAAGATTGCTTAAACGCGATTTACCAAAAGTATCTATACTTGGACTATCGGCGGCTAATATTCTTGTTTTTTCAAAGTATGACATAAATTATAGTATCCAATATTGACTTACAGAATCACTTTGTACCATCATATTTGTACCTTTATTATGAATACTTTGTGTAACATCATCATCTATATGTGAAGCATTTGCTACAGTGATGTGTATACTATGACCTGTATTATCTATTTTCTTTATATTATAAATATTTGTATTACCCACAGGATTAGGTAATACCACATTAAAACTACCACTGTTAGCATCACATAACAGTGTATAATCAGTGGTTCTAACAATCGTATAATTGTTATAAATTTTCTTTATGGGATAAATTACTCCACTTACTTTTATATGGCTACTTGTTACAGCGTACAACGCATAACTTGCTGTAAGTGCCCAACTACTTGTTATAGGATAAAGACTACCGGTACCTAAATAAAAGCTTTTTGTTACTTGAGATTTGGTTAATCCACCCAGTGTTGCCACTGCTGTACCACAAGCATTTATACCAAATGCAATTATTGCGGTATTTTCATCATATAAATTTACAACTTCAGGTATTATTTGATTATCATTTTCATCAAATGTTTGTACAATAACATACTTTTGTCCCAAATTATGATTGAATGTCCATATACTACTAGAACAAAAACTACCAGTAACACTTTTACCAGGAAATAAGGAATTTAAAGCATAACTAGCTGTTATTGGATATGTGCTGCCCGTATATAATGTGGTACCACCTCCCGAACCACTTGGACAATTACAGTTAAGTGCGTAACTTGCTGTAAGATTTAAAAACTGAACTTGACTACCTGTACCGTCTAATACTATGCCAGTATCATATATCTGTAGTAACTTTGGATAACTCTCACATATTTTCTGTGAATTGAGGTTTTGTGTTGGAAAAACCGGCATATCATACTATATTAATTACAAACTCTTTTTAAGTAAATTTTTGATTAATTCTTTCTTTTCAGTCTTTGTCAACTTCAAATCACCATTGATTTTCTTTACTTGTTCATTAATATAGTTCAATACAATTTCTTTATCACTCAATTCTTTTACTGGCTTTTCTACCACTTTCTTTTCATTCTTTAACTTGATCTCAACCACTGGTTTTTGTTTAGCTGTCTTAACTTCCTTAATTTGTACCTTGTTATAATTTTCAAAGACTACTTCACTTTCCCATGGAGTAATCAATTGACCTTCAACGATTACTTCCAATTTAGCGGTTGCTTTATCATCTTCTTTAAAGAACTTTTTTAAACTTTTGATAGGAACATTAATACTATCTTTGGTTATATCGCCATAGAACACTAAATTTACATCATTACATTCAATGATTAATCGTGTCGAAGCATCCGATGGTTTTGCGTTCTTAATTTCTATTTCACATTGAAAATTTTCCGGTTTATCAAGATAAAGTGTATAGGCGCTCATTTTGTATTAAAATTATAATTATAAATATAAATTAACGGGGTAATTTTCTATATTATTTAACTTAATAGATTATTTAAGTCGTCATCATTGTACTTTCTTATATTTTTCACATCTACACCCGCTTCTTTTAATGTACTTAATATAAATCGTACATCATCCACGGTTACTTTAGCTTTTTTCTCCGGTACACTAAATTTATTCTTATATTTTTTATTAGCACACTTTACATAAATTTCTATGAGTACAGCTTTTTTCTGTGGATTTTTCTCTTGGTATTTATCAAGCTCTTCGTAAAAAGGCGGATCGTGCCAGAACGAAGGATCTCTGGCACCGCCGAATATTTCTTCAACAACTTGATAGATACAATCACTCCACAATCTACAATTGGATGACCAAGTTTCACATACACCACCAAATGTACCAACACCACTCATAATCCAAATCTAGCTTTTGTAGCACTATAGTTCTGCAAAACTTCATTTGCACTCATATCTTATTCCGTCATTTAACTTATAAATAGATTAATTTATTTTGATTATCTTGTTACCTGCACCTTTTTCTCTCTTATATCTAGTAAACTTCAATGACAACACATCAGCATTTTCTCTAGCATCCACTTCCCACGGTAATCTCTTTTCTTCATTATCATTGCTAGGTTTAGGATATACTTTACCTTCCCAACTATGTTCAAATGTATTTAACTTGCCATCTTCAACTTGCTTTATATGCCAACATTCATGTGCCAGTGTCTTCACTTGATCATCTGCACTGTGTGGACTATTTGTACGCATCACAATCGTATATTTACTTACTTTAAAAGGTTTTGTGCTACCTTCCACTTTTACCTTACCTTGTGTATTACCCTCTAAACTACCAAACTCCAACTTGATTTTTCCGCTGGGTAACGATAATTCTTTTATATAAAATTTAAGTGCTTCTTTTAATCTTTCTTTAGCAACAACATTTTTTATAATTTCTTCAAATGTTATTGACTTGTTTAGATTATCACCCTCAAACTTTCTCGGACCACCCAAATCAACCAACTTATATTTAATCGGTAAATCTTTTATGGTTTTATAAGTAGCCATTATGTTTTTGCTGCTGTCATCCACAAAAAATATATCATTATATTTTTCATTCTGTATCTTATTCAATATCCAATTAGCCTTAGCCATAGGATTACCATCACCCAAAGCAATTACTTCTATATCAGTCTTGAAATATTTATGTATAATATCCTTGATGTGAGGTATCGCTTCAGTTCCTCTAGCAGTCAATATCACATATGACCTGTTCTCTGTACCAGCAGATACTATCTTGTAAAATCTTTTACCAATAGGTCGTATTAAAGTAGGATTAACCAAAGTATGGAACTGACTAAAATCAAATTTATCACCTGGTTGTACATCATATACAGCATACTCAGCGGCAGTTATTTCTTCCACAGTGCCATCTGCCTTAGTTAATATAATTTTTGAATCCGTCTCAAAAAGAGTATCATCTAGATCAAAAATTCTAAGCTTTTTTATTTTCATCCCAATAAACCTTTTATCAGTTTTTTAAAAAGTGATTCTTTCTTGACAAGTTTATCAAGCGGTACACCTCTAAACTTTTGTCGTATCTTAGCTATAGGCATACCATACTGTTTTTCAGCCTGAGCTGCTAAACTATATCTGTCAACCTTTTCTTTTTCTTTAGCATGCAATTTACGTGCTACAACTCGGGAAACCACATTTATTACATTATCAGTATATTCATTTACGCCATTATTCAATAAATCGTTTAATACCTTAAGTTCAATTTCTAAACTATCTACTTCACGTTCTAGATTAGCCTTTTCAGCAGCTGTAAATTTAGCACCTGCTGTATGTAATCTGCCTCTCTTATCAACAAATTCTTGCGTCTTATCATCAATTACTTTATCAAGTGGTATACCTTTATTTGATGTATCAGGTTCCAAAAACGCATAGGAAAATGTTTTTTCAGAACCAATATCAACACCTTGAACATCTGTGCTAGTTACCTTTATTGTTACATTATTACCGTCAATAGATAAAACATCTCCACCAGTCTTCATTCCCTTAACTTTTACTTTATCACCAACCTTGAAAAACTTTTCAGCTTCACTTTTATGTGGTTCAGTTTTTGCAACAGTTGGCACATATTTAAATGGTGTAGATGAACTGGTTCTTTTTTCATCACTTGCATCAAAGCTTGGATCATAAAATTGTTCGTATGTATAAAAATTATTACCCGGTTCATACAAACAATCTTCTGGTTTATAACCAATAAACTCTAAAACTTTATTGTATTTATCTTTATATGGATATATATCAGTTCTTGAATAAGTCCAAAATGTTACAATAACACTCTTACCACTTGGTACACTTGATTCAATTACTATATCTAAATTTGGATTAATAGATGTAGCGCCAGTAGGTTCATCAACCAAAAATACTCTACCCTTTAATTTTGGTTCTCCACTAAATCTTCCCAATCCTTCCAAGATATTTTCCAGTTCCAAATGACCACCACCATTGGTTTTTACTCTATATCTTTCAATAGCTCTTTTTGCCCAATATTCAGTGCTGCTACGATCATCGTCAGGCAATTTTTTAATCTTTAATTCATCAATTTCCCTCAAAACTTCGCCGTCATCACAATAAAATTCTTTTTTATCACCACTGTATCCAAATGTGGTATCTTTACCTGACTTTAAATCCTTATAAATTAAAAAAGCACATTTGTTTGAATCGCTAACATAATTATAAGTTCGTTTTTTATAAAATAAAGTATCAGGATTTTCTTTGAGTAAGTCAGTGAATCTTATCATATATAATTAATAAATATCAATATATAATTTTTGTCTTTTAAATACTGTACAAACAATTCAAGTAAGTTCATAAGCTTATGAATATATAATCTAACTAGGATCATAACCAAATTCATGTATACTATTAGCATCAGTATATAATGTTTTGACTGGTACAGTTTTGCTTATAATCTTATATTGTCCTTGCAATGTGGATCTACCGTGTTGTATAGCATAGTTCTTGTTTAATGTAACCCAATCACCTGGATTAATACCAATAACATCTTGTTTTTTAGATTCCAATTCACTTATTTCATTGCTTAATTTATTTATATACTTTTCTTTATCATAACCCAATTCAGCAAACACTCCACTTGCACGTCTATCTTTTATCGGCGGAAATCCAAATTTAGATACATATCCGATTAATGTACTGATATATTTTATCTTCTCATCAACTTCTTTATTTATATTTGGTACTGATCTATAAATCTTAACCGTTGCATTTGGTTTGTTTCTACAAGCTTGTATGATTCGCACACTAATATTGTCATTTGAATCGCCACCCAAATCTCCATAATATCTAGCGGCTTGTGAAGAATAAATGTCATCGGGATATATTTTGGTCAAATCATACAAAGGAGCTCCATTTGTTTTGTCAGGAGCTTTATGACTACCTCTATAATCTTCATTCTCATACAATATATCTCTAAACTTAATCATATCAATAAATATCATCAAATCTACTCTTAACTAAAGGTTTAAACTCTTTTAATTGTTCCATCACCTTTTCTCGTTCCTCATCACTGTAACTACGCCAATCCCTTATCTGTATCCAACTACGACCACAACCAATGCAAATTTGCTCGTCATTCAATCTACATACTCTGTTACACGGACTTTTCATATGTTTATAAATAAAATAACCCACCAACATTTTATTGCCAGTGGGTTACGTAGTAGTGTGGTTAAATTTTACTTACCCTTAATCTTCTTTGCCTTATCCAATGCTGCACCAATTGCTTTGCGTCTCTTCATCAAATACTTGTCTGTGCTGTCTACCTTACCATCATTGTTTACATCACTGTCTTCCTTGCCTACTGGATCTAACTTTTCTTCAACTTCTTCATAGCATTCATCACAATCCAATTCAGCTAACATCTCTTCTACATCACTCTCATTAACCACTCTACCAACAAGCTTCTTCAAAAACTTACCAGCCTTGTCAACAATCTCAGCACCCTTCTTGTCACCACGACCCTTTAACTTACCTTCTTCACTCTCTAAATCATGTACCAAACTCTTCGTAATCTTGTTCTTTGGTTCTTCATGTTTAGGTTCTTCCTTATGCTTCTTTTCAGCCTTCTTACCTTCTTCGTAAGTGTCTTCACCTACAACTTCTTCATAAGCTTCACGGATAAGTTTCTTGATTTCTTCCTTGGTCATATATTTATATTCTCCTTATTATAGATACTAATAAATATATCATTTCAGTAAAACAATTCCCTTTTTTATAAGTTTCTCATACCATAAACGACCGTTCCTCGTAAATCGTCCATCCCACAACAATTCATACTTGCTCTGTAACTCCTTCACCATCTCAGTAGCATATCCCTTGTAACGATAATCCTCGTTAATATATAAAAACTCTATATAAACCTCGTTATCCAAAAAATAGTTCTTATAGTACTTACAATAACCTACACTCTGTTTATCCACCGGTAAAAACTTGTCGTAAATATTACAATAGTAATCATGCTGCACATCACTAGCCCCAACATACTTGTGCTCAAATACCAACAACATACGCCATAATAAATATTAACCATTCAATAATTTATTATTAAGGTTACAGTACTTAACTATAGTATCCAAATCCTCCGTCACCCTCAATACAGTGTTGTTCACTGTGCCTATCATACTATACCTGTCAGACGAATCACGCACCACATTCACTATGTTGTCCACATTGATAAGTATAACATATGGCTCACCATTGCCATACCTACTCACATCATTCACACCACTCAGTTTTATAAATTGCGCCATAACACTATATCATTAAAATTGGAGCGGTGTCTCGGACTTTCACCGGCCTTCTCACAGGAATGTGAACGTGCTCCTCATAACACTAACACCGCATTAAACTACTTTGAAATTGGTGCCGATGGCCGGACTCGAACCGGCACGCTTTTGGCGAGAGATTTTCATCATACTATAGTTTTCACTACCAGATTTCTCTGTTTGTATGCTGGACTTTACCTTCATCATAACATTTCTGTTTTAGATGGTTGCCATCAAGTCTCTACACCTTCTCATTTCTGAGCTTGGCTCGGGATTGCCATTTTACAGGTTTCCCCGACTTTGACAACTTCTACTTTAGAGATTTCTCTCTAAGCACTCAAATTAACATTAAGTCTCTTGTGTCTGCCATTTCACCACATCGGCATTTTAAATTTTTAAAGAACCATCACTGACTACTCTTTCATCTTATCAGAACTTACTTAAGTGTCAAACTGTTTTTTGGTAGCTAGGGTCAGATTCGAACTGACACTGGATCGATTTTGAGTCGATTGTCTCCTGCCGTTGGACTACCTAGCCGTTAAATCTTATACAACTATACCACAAACTTTTTAAAATTTCAAGTGAAATCTAATTTTATTTTATATATATAAAGTGTAAAGAAACTAATAATACTTACACTATGAAATACGATAAAAATAAAATGTTAGAACTCTATTCTCAGGGAGAAACCTATGATAATATTGCTAAAAAAATAGGTTGTTCTAAATGGACCATTGATTATAACTTAAATCCACAAAGGAAAAAAAATCAAACCAAATATGATAAACAAAAACAAAAAACAGATACGCTTTATTTTAAGCGAAAAAGATTTTTGTCTGTTGGTGAAAAGATTCCATTTACATTAAAAGAACTAAAAAATAAAATCGGTAATTCTCCAAAATGTTATATAACAGGAGAAATTATTGATTTATCAAACCCAGATGAATATAGTTTAGACCATATTATTCCAGTATCTAAAGGAGGTAAAAGTTCTTTGGACAATTTAGGAATTATTAAATCTGACATAAATCAAGCAAAGTATAATCTTACTCCTGAAGAGTTTAAACTCTTGTGTAAGAGAGTATTGAAACAAATTTGAAAAATGGTGGTCCTGTCAGGTAACGCTCCTGATTCTTACGCTAGTCCGGCGATTAACTGTGTTATAAGCACAGCGGAAGCTACGGGACCATTCTAAATTTGGTAGTCCAGGTGGGGATTGCACCCACGACCTCACCCTTATAAGGAGTGTGCTCTGACAAACTGAGCTACTGGACCACTAAATGGTTGCGGGAGTGGGATTTGAACCCACGACCTTCTGGTTATGAGCCAGACGAGCTGCCAGGCTGCTCCATCCCGCGATTGAAATTATTTTTTTAATTTATTGAATAGACTTGTATAGAAAGACGCTTGTCTATTAAATACTTCATTTGCAACTTCTAGTTCTTTAGCTAGTTGAAACTTTTCTTCAGAGATAAGAATATTATCTACTCTAAGTTTATTAACTTCATTCTGCGATTGTGAAAGAACAAATACAAGTATAACTACTATTACAGTCAATATCAAACAAATTATTTTGTAATCTTTATGCATTAAATTTGGTTTGGATGTATTTAATGAATACTTGGTCCATCCAAAAAACCAAATATACCAGTTAGCTAACCCCGCAACCAAGAAGTTTTTTAAGAGACCTTCCTACTCTAGAGGCATTATGGTAATACCCTCCACCAGTTAGTTTTTCGTTGAGTTGCTAACAAACTCAAAAGTAGAGCCACGGGGAGTCGAACCCGGCGATCTGGAGAATGAAAGTCTCCCGTCCTAACCATTAGACGATGGCTCCATTTAAAGTGGACTGGTAACCCGATTCGGTTTCTTTTGAACCGGTTTTCCTACTGTCTTAGGCGGATGATTTGTTGATTTGTTTTTCTTTCGTCAAGCAACACTACACAATTGACAGTGTGCAGCTTTTTGTCATCACTTTATTTATTATTACCAGTTTAAATTGGTGGGGCGCCACGGTAACGATCCGTGTTCTACAGATTAACTTACTACTTCAACTTTCGTTGACCATTTCTGTTGTAGTCTGGACTTTATCATCATCATTACAGATGTCAGGCGTAAAGTCTCTGAGGATCCCATCCAGATTTTCAAATTCATTTATATAATGAACTTTACACTTCTGATGATTCTTGCTTTCTCTATACCTAATATGCATTGCCGTTTTATTTTGACAAGCTAGACTAGATGGTACAAATACCACTTTATCTTCATTAGGAAGATACACACTAAATATATCTACATCATCTGGTGTATAGGTATATCTATACCCGTTTGGACCACTCTTTTTTAGAGCAAGAATAGCCATCCCATTTTTTTCAGTAGCATATTTAACTTGTATTTTAACCAATTTACTGTTTACTTCAACGATCATATCTATTTTAGAAAAATCGCCTATTTCAGTAAATACATTATATCCAAGTTTATGTATCTCTTTAAGAGTAGCTGAGAAGCCAAGATTACCTTTTTGTTTACTATGTTTCATATAGAATATATATCAAACAAGTAGAGCAAAAGATTACTAATCTTATGGTTTCCTGCGGATTGTCCAATCCTAAACATTTTTACCATTTCTGGTAGTTTAGGCTCTAAGGATTTTCCCGCATATAGCCCGATTCATTCACCCATATTTCTATGAGGAAGCTCTTATTTTTAAAGTCTGCTGCTTCACCATTAAAGCTTGCACCCCTTAAATTATTTTTAATATTGTAAAAGAACAACTAACTTAAAATCATCTTACCACGAACTTTGTTTTTCTCAACCGCTTTTTTGAGTTCTTTTTGGTGATCCCCTTTGATAGAAGGTCAAGGCGATTCCTGCACACTTACATGCTCCAGAGGAGTGCTTACTCCCACCATGCGGTAAAGAACTTACTATGTACTAATCTTACTACTTTTAAATCAAAGATCAAGCCTTTTTTAGGGGTGTTTTATAAATATCAAATAATTTACTTTATCGTTAAAATTTGGTAGCCCCGGAGGGACTCTAACCCCCAACCTTTCCGGTAGAAACGGATTGCTCTATACAATTGAGCTACGAGGCCACTAAAATAAATAGTATTTACTGCTTATCAGTATCTTTCTTGATGTCTTTCTGTATAGTCTTACCCAATTCTGTAAGACCAAACAGTGGTTCACCTTGTTTATCAAAACCTACAATTTCTACGAGACCTTCGTTAACCAGTTCATCAACGGTATGTTTAACTTCTTCATATGACAGTTCGTCATAGATTTCGTTTGCTTCGGATTCTGTACAACTCATCTCTTTCATAATATATGATATAGCGTGTTGTTTTTCAAGCTGATTATCCATTTCTGTGATATCCAGCTTAGCACAGTGACTAAGCAGTTGATTTACTGAACCGTTGAACATATCGCCTTTATTATAGAATTCCATATAGTTTATATATTAGGCGTTGAGGTCAAAGATATCGTTACCTATATCAAAATCATAATGTATATCCTTATAATAACGAGTGGCACGATTTTTCATACGCTGAATAACCTTTTCAACATCACGGGGAATCTTAACCGTAGAGCCCCAACCCTTTTCAGCACGACTGAGTGCGATATCATAAGCACGGCACTTATCAAACCGATCTCCAGCGGAAGTGTTGGTGTAGCTCCAACCGATACGAACTTCGTTATCAATTACGGTGGCGACGACGATACCCCGGGGTTGATTCTTGCGGTCACGAACAAACTGAGACAGACTGTTATCCTTCATATTTTATTTTTATGTGTTAAGTGTTCCAACGATAAAATCATCTTATCACGAAACTGGTTTTTGTCAACCAGCTTTTTTTACTTTATCATACTGATTACAAAAATGAGGTCATTGAGGTTATTGTAAGTCAATCTTTTTATTAAATTATATTGTAGTTTGAAGCCTTTTTCTTCACCTACATAGACCAATTGTTTTACAAAGTCAAGCGCATATGTATCTTTTAACCAATGGTAGTAGTAATCTATCTGACTGGGTTGCACTTCTACAAGGCAATCTAATTTTTTGAAAGTTGTTGCGTATAGTGTGAGTGTTCTGAAAGCGGAGACTTCACTGGGAGGAGCCGTAAGTTCACCGCTGATTAATAGATTCATATCTATATAAATATTTTTGTAAAGCAAGTGTAAAAGTATTATTTTTAGTATTATAAAAAATTATGTATGTAATGTAATCAATGAATGGTTACGGTTTAAAGAAAGGATTATATATGTTAAAGTATCTATTAATATTGTTGACGGCCACAATTGCCTATGCTCAAGAAGGACCAAAAGGACCACCTCGCGGTAATCGTCCACCACGTCCAGCTCTTACCGAAGAGCAAAAGAAGCAACGAGATGCAATTGTTGCCAAGTATGATACCAACAAGGATGGCAAGTTGGATAGAGACGAACGCAAGAGTGTAAGCGAAGAAGATCGTAAAACATTGAGAAGTTTTGGTCCTCCTCCAGGCGGCTCAAGAGGTACTCGTCGTGAAAGTCGTCCAGACAAGAAAGAACTTGCTTCTTGTTTCAAGACAACATGTGAGTGTTGTTAATTTAATATAAATAGTTAACCCCGCTTTTGGCGGGGTTTTTTGTTAATTTGATAATGAACCTGAAGTGCTTGTTAGTCCTATATCATATGCTGGCTGACCCAATTGATTATTTACATAATTTAAATCATAGCTTGGTACATTAACTAATTTCTTTTTACCTTTTTTATCTTTGGTTACTATTCTTCTCATATATTAATAAATAGAACACCCCATCCAAATAAATGGACAGGGTGTTTATAATATTTATTTATAATTACTCTGGATTGAGACTGATGTTTCGTATATCAAGATATTCAGTCTCTTTACCGTAAACTTCATCAATGGTTTGCTTAATAGCCATATTATAAGTGTATTGTGAATATAGATCGCTGTATTGCATTTTCTTTTCAGCAATCTTACTTTTTAGATTATCAATAACTTTCTCCGTAGTCTTCATACACTTCCCGTTTACTGCGTTTATCGTCTTCATTGTCCCACTTCTTGCGAGACTTCTTGTTGTTGTTTTTATTACCTTCGTAACGATCCCACTTATCCTTACGACCCTTATCTTTCCAACTCTTGCCCATTTTAGTATTATCTTTAAAAATAAATATTAATTTTAAATGACATCATTTAAATTAAATTAGGCACTAGCCTGCGTTGCCACCTTATAGGTGATAGACGGCTTACCACGCTTACCACTCTTGAGTATGCCAGTAGCGACATATCGACCAGCAGCGACATTACGCTTGATATACATCCTAACAGTAGGTGCCTTAACGGCAGTGTTGATGTTCATAAGATCCACGACAGTGAAATCACGGTCATTAATCTCGGTGAGTTGAGTAGCCTTACGGCCAGTATTAGTATTCATAACTTTATTTTTTTTTTGTTTGTTGTTGTTTTACCCTACAAATCTATATTATCACACTTTTGATATTTGTCAACGGCTATTTTTTGAAGCATCCATAATAAGAGCTGTTGTCATATCACCAACTCCATATCGTTTGCCATTTTTGTCGTATGTGGTGTTGGCATTACGATTGTAAAACCCAACATTTTGTCCATTCTTGCCGTGAGCATACACGGTACTACCCATATCATTGTAGTAACCTACCCTACGACCTTGACCATCAAATACATATTGCATACTCATATTATTAAATATTATACGATTTACAGATTATTATAATAATTTCTATAGTAACTCATGATAATTCCACTGGTAGTACCCACATTCAATGAACGAACACTACCATAAGCGGGAATAGTTACAATCAAATCACTGTTGTCAAGCATATAATCACTTAGACCGTTAGTTTCTTCACCAAAAATAAACATTGGTTTGTCAATTCCATAAAACAAATCTTCCTCAAAAAGTTCATATGTCTTGTGTTCATATTCAGGAACATTATTTTCTACAGCAATCAAATTATAATTATTTTCTTTGATAAATTCCACAAAAGACTCTTCTGTTAAAAAATGATTGAGATGTGTATAGATGTAAGTTCCTACACTACCACGCCTATCCCACTTCTTTCGTCCAACATAACAACCTTCCTTGAAACCAAAGAAATTTGCATTACGAATCAATGTACTGAGATTAAAGTCGCCAGTGACATTCATCATAGCAACTCCAGCGTCAATACTGATATTCTTACAATAATCCTTGATTTCAACAACTGTATAGTTTTTGAGGTGATCCAAAACATTCATAACTCTAATATTTTAATTCTTCTTGTTCTTAACTTTCTTAGGCGTTGCTGGTTCTTCTACTTTATATGGAGATGACGGTTCGTCAGTAAAAATAAACTGTTTACAATCATATTCTTTTTCCGCAGTCAATATAACACTCTGTACAAATTCTGTCAATATACCACTCCAATTATTTCGTTCACTATCTTCGTTTACTGCAATTTGTTTCCACTTAGGAAGTTCAGTAAGAAGTTTGTTGTATGTTTCTTTATATTGGGTAGATGTCATATATTATAAATATTAAAAACTAGTAGTCAAACGACTTGCATAACCCATATTACTGTTCTTACCCATACGATAAGACACCTTAGTATAATTGTCAAATGCTTTTTTAGAAGTTAAGACAATTGCACCAGCCGTTTTGTGACCATAATGTAGGTAACCAAACTTCTGGTGCTTTTTAGCAATTTTGTCACCACATCGTAGACACAACTTGTAACCAAGTGCGTGACGTTCAGGATGAATTTCATTTCCACAACCACAGTTAATCATAGTAAAATCACTATATCAGTGGTTTTATAGAAAGTCAAATAAAAAACGCACCTTTCGGTGCGTTACTTGTTTTAGTTTGTAGGTTCATGATGATCATCATCTCGATTCTCAAGTTTTTCTATGTAAGATTGAAGTTCCTTGACTTTTACCTTGAGTCTACTCAATTCATCATCCGAATTTTCAACTTGAATATGAGAAACATACTCAGCAATTCTATCAAATGTTTCAATAATTTGTTGGTTATTTGACCCATTGATAATGTCATATGCCCAATCCTTGGCACTACTAAGATCACTTCCGTCAGTATTTTCTCGTTCCAACTGTGGATACACCTTTACGAGTTCATCTGTAATAGCATCAATATAGTTATCTTGTGTCTTACTGAGAGTACGAAAGACTTCAGCGTACATCAATATCTTTTGTTTGTTTTTATTCATAAATTTTTTATCTTCCGGGTGGAAGTGAATTTTCCTTAATTTCAAATATACCATTACCAACAAAATCTGTCAATGTATTATATCCACTGTAACTGACCGCAGAAGACAACCCCCCCCACAAATCTTCTACCAGTTCGTCAAGTGACTTAACAGTACTTCTATCAACTTCATAAACTTTACCTTCACTGTGCCTTCTAACACCACCATATAGTTCTTGTTGTTTGGTACTGGCACCTCCCCAATAAGTACCATCTCCATTTTCCCAAGTATAAGCCTCTTTAGCCTTGGCAAAGTAACCACCCATCATTACATAATCAGCACCAGCACCAAATGCTTTGGCAGCATAATTACCATTCTTGATACCACCATCGGCAACAATATTCAATCCAATTACATCGGCAGCGGTACTACACTCAATAATTTCTGTAATATTACCTCTATTATAGCCTGTAGCATCACTTGTTGCACATGCAGATCCACCTGCAATTCCGGTTCTTATAAGAAACTCAGGTACTTCTCTTACAAAATCTTTGTATAAATATACACCTTCTTTGGTCATTATATTACCAATCATCAACCGAGTTACTTTATGACGACTAATTAATTTTGAAATTACATCATAAATTTGAGGTAGATATCCATTAGCACAATCAATCAACCAATTTGTAGCACCTTCTTCAGCTAATTCTATAGCTCTATCCCAATCATTTAATCCAATACTAACAAATAGATTTTTTTTATTTGGCACATTTAAATAATTAATTACAGCGTTATCAATATCACAAAACTTATGTTGACACACAGTTAGACCCAATTCGGTAGCTTTCTTTGCAAAAGTTTGTCCTACTACAGCGTGCATAGGACTTACAACAATTCTATGTAATTCTTTAGGTACGTGAGAACGACTTTCAACTTTAGCAGGTCTCGCTATAAGATTTACATCGTTATAATAAATTGATTTGGTATCTAGAATTTTAGCCATAATTTATTCTCCTTTTTTAAAACTATTCTTCATATCTTCAAGAAGTGTATAAATATCCTCCAAACTTCCGACACGATCTTTATACAGTATTTCTGTTTTTACCATTTTCCGTTCAGTTAATAAGATTAAATCTTCAATTTTTCGCATTGTAATAACAAGCTTGGTTGTTTAAATTCGTTTACATTCATAACTTATCTCGTAGTCTATATTGTCTATTAAAATAATTTAATTCTTCCTCCGTCTGTTTTTTTATAATTACACAATTTTGTCCATATGTAACAGAGGATATATGATATTTGTTTTTTATACCAGAAAATTCTTCGTTAATTTGATCAATAAATTTTTTAGTATAGTCAATACAGTTTAAAGTTCCGATTTTATAACCCCAAATTTCAGCATCTGGATTCCAATAATTACATTCTATATCTTCAATAATGTAGACTCCTCCAAAAGACAAAAGATTTTGAAATAAATAATGAAATGTCTGTGCTTGATGTGTTGGTTGATGAGTTCCGTCGTCTATAATAATTTTTGCAGTTTTTACTTCATTTACTAAATACTGTAAATCTTCAATTTTATTTTGATCACATTTTAATAATATATGACTTTGATCAACCTTAATCGGATTTAAATCTGCACTAAATATTTTAGCCTTTGGAAAATATTCCTGCCATAAATAATATGAATTTCCATGTTGATATCCAATTTCAAGCAAATTAAATTGTTCATCTTTATACTCAGAAAGAAACTTAGGATAGTAAAAGTGATAACCGTGGTGATTTACTTTATCAGCGTAGTATTTTACACCTAAATTTTTAAATAAAATCTCTTCTGAGTTCATCTATAATCCTCTTTCAATAATCTCCATCTATTACTATCTATGGAAAGTTCGTCGTTGTCAATCATTTTCAGTGTTATAATAATCTCTTCCAAATTATTATAAATGTATCTATGTGGAATCATACCCAATATCCAAAGAGGACACTTTGATTTACCACCTTCAATACTCAAGAAAATCGGTTTCTTTGCTCTATTAGCTGTTACCAACTCCTCTGCACTACCCCAACTTGCTACATCCGGAATAATATGTGCAATTATAAAATCACTACGGTCTACAAGATTTAAATCATATATACGAATCTCTTTCATTGCTTTCTGTACTTCATCATATTGACCATTTTGCAAATAATTCTTTAATTTAGCTCTAATATCATCACCTTCATCAACATCTTTAATGAAAGGTTTATCATAGGGATCAAATATTGTTATTCCTAACGGAGAAAGTTCTTTTTTTACATACTGTCTCCAACCAGATCCATTTACGTATTGCATATGACCTATCAGGTAGGTTTTTGTTTTATTCAACAGATTCATTCAAAAATTCCTTTAGCTTTTTTTGGTTCTCTATTCCTAAAATAACACTGTCGGTCCATGGTTTGCCATATCTGATTATTTGCCAACACCATTTTAATCTTTCTTTCCAAGTTAAAATTCTTCCATTCATTCCTCGTTCAAATAAACTTATGTGTAATTCTTCTTCACCTTTGAATTTTTCAACTAAAAGTCCATGACTATTGCAATCACAAATTAAAAATGTTGAATCATCATTCATATTAATAACTTACTTTCAAGTTTCCAAGAAATTCCCATTAAAAAACTTGCAAATCGATATACAGACTTTGCTGAAAATTTAACAATTCTATTATATGGTTTTCCGATTAATTTATAAAATAATGTAGACTCAAACTTTTTTCTTTGTTTGATTTCTTCAATGTGTTTTCTAAAATTTTCTTTTCTTTCGGTATTATCCTCAGCAGTAAACTCTTTAAGTTCAACTTTAAAAATAACTCCATTAACAAACTGAATTATAAATTCAACCCAGTAATCATATTGATTAGATCCATGTTCGTAGGTGTACATGGTTATAGTTTGTGTAATTTTTAACTGTGTCCACCAAACTTTGGTTTCTATTACGCGACCAAATTTTTCAAGAAATGTTTTTCCGTTTGGATTACCTTCAATATGTTTTCTTTCAGATTCACGTAACCAGATTGTTCCATCCTCACGTATTTCAAAACAATCTAAAGCATTATTTAATTCTTTAGTTTGAAATGCAAAAGGACGAAATCCTTTTGTATCTTCTGGTAACGGTAAAGGATATTTACACAAAATGTCATCATACATTCCCATAAATTAGTTTCCTCCGTTTTTATATTCCTGAACTTCCCAAAGAAAACTTCGAAAAGCTATATAGTCATCAACATCAGCCTCTGTCTCTTTAGAGAGGTCATGATTTTTTATATACTCACAGAGACTGTCTACCCAATATGATGGAATGGTAACAGTTTTACCATCAAATTTCAAGTCGTCGTGTTGAATAATGATAGAATTTTTTGCTTTGTCTTTGATAATCAAGTCTTGTTCCATTTGTCTATAATCTATCAGAGCATTCTTACTTGTCAATTTTAAATTCAAAAATAAAAAAACAAGTCATAGTCTTTGTAACATATATAAATATATATGAAACCATCATTAATAGTTTTAGATGATTTTTTAACAAATCCAGATGAAGTTCGTCTGTTTGCATTGTCACTGGATTTTGGAGTTAAAGGTAACTATCCAGGCGCAAGAACAGTCAGTTTTGCCTCCAAAGAAATAAAAGACTATATGGATAGTAAATTAAGTGGATTAATAGGCAAAATAACCAGTTGGCCAATGCAACCAGAAGATTATAATGGTAGTTTTCAGTACGCAACGTCGAGAGATAGAACTTGGATTCATGTAGATAGTAATAATAACTGGGCAGGCGTTCTTTATTTAACACCTAATGCACCGTTAACAAGTGGTACAGCAATTTATAGACATAAAAAACACAACATTGTTAGAAATTGGGTACGTAAATCACCATATTCAGAGCAAGTTAACAAAGAACTTGGTAATGATAGTCAAGATTATACTAAATGGGATGTTGTTGATAGAGTTGGTAACGTATATAATCGAATAGTACTATTTGATAGTACACAATATCACGCAAGTGTAGATTATTTCGGACAAGACAAAAATGATAGTAGACTATTTCAAGTATTCTTCTTTGATACTGAAATTAATTAATTTTTGTAAAATAATTTATAAAAACGTCTTTTCTTGGATTCTCTTAAATCCTTTCGATATCGTTGAATCCATTTTACCATATCAATTGCTTTAGGATTCACACTTAATACTTTAATAATATCATCAATAGTTTTTGGCGTATATTTATTGATCACTCCCCGAAACTCACTACTTGGTAACGAACGTTGACCCTGTGTAAATGATGGATTGACTTTATTGTTATACATTTGTAGTGATTGTGTCAAAATACCAGCATAACCTTCTAATGGAAATACATTTGTTGTGTCTCTACGTAATTTATAATAAGGATCAATTTTTTCATCATACTCATCACGAATATTACCACGTATACTATCTCTGATAATAGTATCCATTATGTCATAAGCGCTCGATCTTTTTAAAGCTTCTTTAGAATATTCTAGTACGTCATTATAAGAATATTCAGTATTACGATCTATTAAATTTTTTAAATCATATAAATCAGGATAAAAATCCTCGTCGTCCACACCTTGTTCACTTATACAAGCTGCCCACAATTGACTTAGAAATTCGTTCCAATTCCATTCTTCTTGTGTGAACATGCTGTTCATCACTTTGTCATAAACATCTTCGTCTACATCCGAATCAATTTCAATTGTACTAGTTAATATATCTTCGAAAGTTTTATATAGTTGTTTTACAAGAATTTCTCTACCGCCTTCATTAAACTTTTCATGTGCCAAATTATAAAGATGTTCATATTTTCTTTCGTTAATATCATCATCTTCTAAATAATAAATAATATCATCTATTAAATCATCTGGTAGATTACTAGCATATTTAGCAGCTTCAATTTTGGACATTCTTGTATCATCCGATCTCCAAAAATTTACACTATCTACTAATTGCTCAATTTTTTCATTTTTATCTGTACTACTATTAAAACCACCTGTTGCATCACCAACAAGTGCAACTTTAAACAGTTTATCGTCTGGTTTTTCATGACGATCTTTGATTATTATGATTGTGTTTTCGTAATAGTGATTGTTCCAATGACTATCGTTGCTAGTACTAATACACCAATTTGTACCACCACCAAAATATTTACTAGCATCATGTGAATGTGGAGCAACAATTTGCCAACGTTTTGTGTCTGCTATGGTTCGGATACTACGTTTTATTGTAGCCATTTTACCCATCTGTACTTCTTTGCTTTTTTGTTGCAAATAATTAAGAAAAGTTAGATAATCTTTAAACTGATACAAATCTGATGATTTGCCTATTCTATTAAATATATCAAGATTATTAAGCAACTCTTCAACATTAATATCTGGTTCGGACTGTAATATTTTACCGATCCACATTAGATTTTTGTGGTTCTTGCTGGTATCTCTATCAACTATACGTTGTAAAAACTCACTGTTAAACTTTCCATCCAAAAGCTTTTTAAAGTCTTGTATTCTACCTTCAAATAATAATTCCAGTAATTTCACAAATATAAATAGATATGTATTGATAATAAACAAAGGAAAACATATGCCAGGTAAAGTATTACCAATCAAAACATTAAATGCAATAGGTCAAACAGTTACACAAAATCCAAATGTGACTGCAACCGCCATGCCACAAACCAACAATCAACAAAATAACACCAATCCAAATCAATCAGTACCTAACAGTTTTAAGAACGTACAAGATGTATATAACAAAAGCTGGGGTCAAAAAGGTAATTAATAAAAATAAAAAAGATGGTATAGTATTTGTCTATGGCACATTTTGTTAAATTATCAGTATTAGATCCGGGTCACGATGATGTTGAAAATAAAACTAATCGTAAATATATACCTACTCTTATTAACATGGATATGGTCACCCATATCGAACCATCATTGATACATAGTTTGGTTTTTACTAAAGGTTATCAACAACCAGTAAGAGTAAAAGAACAGTTGGATGAAATATTAAAGTTAAGTTGTATAAGTTGTGGTAGTAATAAAACACAACTAAACAGTTAAAAAATCAACCTTCAATAGTTTGAGGGGGGTTTCTTGCAGTCATATCATCTACGCATATAAAAGGCAGTTTTTAAGGAAAACTGCCAAACCTACAATGAACTTATGTAACTACGTTTTTTGATTTTGTAGATAACGGTGAAACTACAAAAACACCGTTGATGTATTAGTTAACTTTACTAATCAGAGGATGATAACTTATCTCGCGACGAACAAAATTACCTTCCCCAGTGTTGTGGCACAAATAATACTTTCCACCATAATTAACCAGAACATTATCGTAACCGCCCATCATAAACGTTGAAATTACATTTTTAATCTCATTTTTATCGTTTACAACGGCTACGTCACCTTCAGGTCGATGACCAATCTTGGCGTCCTGATAGGAAGGAAACCGAATACCAATCATTTTACAGAGTACAGTGTTATTCATACTACAAAACTAGTTTACCACGTTTGTTTGGTGTGTCAACCTTTTACTTAGTGTTGTACAGATCGACCGACAACACAAGGTCACCGTCATTCAACAAATCAAGGTTGTTCAACTTAATCTGTACACGTTCTCGTTGACGTTCTTCAATAGTTTCAGCGGCGAAAATAAATTTCTGAATACAAGGAGTCTTCGCTTCAGCACGATGAATACGACCAAGTGCCTGTAGAGTGTTAATAGCACTCCAACTAGGATTAATAAGACTGTGACGAGGAAACTTACCATTCAAATCATGAAGGCTAATACCAGCGTTACCTGCCTGAATATTGACCAACATAATACGTTTGGTATCGTTTTGAAACGATTCAATATCGTTATCACGAGCTTTAGCAGACTGTCCTCCCTCAATACGAGCAATAAGCCCATTATATTTAGAGTTCTTGTTCAGTCGATTTACAAGTGCTTGCATAGTATCTTGGAAATTGATAAACACAACAGGACTAACACCCTCAGCAAACATATCTTCAATCCAATCAACCATAGCAGGTACCTTAAGAAGTTCAGTCTGACGACGAGCCTTCATAATGATAGCAAAATGATGTTCACGATAGTTCTTGGCACGTTCATCAAGTGCCGCCAATTCAGCCTGCATTACTTCATAAACCTTTTGAATCTTGGCCGTGTTAGTACCAATATCAAAAGCCTCAGCAAACACCCGGTTGTCAGGAAAAATATCACCAAACATCTTACGAGTCATACGACTAGCAATCTTCATTACATTATAAAGACTGTTATGGATGTTCCTCATACCTTCTTGACAAACGGAGTTGGTTTGATGCCAAACCATAGCACCAAAACGATTGTAAGAAACACCGTTTTTATAGCAAAAATTACGATAGTCATAACCACCGTGAAGTTTAGTGATAAATCCGAAATTCTTCATTTCGGTAACGTTGGTAGCAGCAGTAGCACTAAGCAACAACATATGGTGTCCCGCATTTTTAATTGCAGTAATCATTTCTCCATTAAGACTGTTAAGAGCCTTAGCACGATGAACTTCATCCAGAATAACAAGACCACCATCGGGCAAATTGATATCAATACCAACAGAATGATACCACTCACGACCCTTAATGTTACCTTTCCAATAGTTTTTATTGTAAGTATAATACTTGCTGTTACCACGGGTTAACTTTTCATAGTTGATGACGATATGTGCCTTGATACCAAACTTGGACAGAACCGTAGTCCAAGACTTGATAACAGTCTTGGGACAAATAACAGTCACAGGAGCATTGAAGTTCTTGGCAATCCAAGCAGCAACGTAGGTCTTACCAGTTCCGGTTTCGGAACTGTCGTAAGCGATACCATTCAAAAACAGACTGTTGAGAAGATTCTTAGCGTGTTCGACTTGCGGTTGAAGAAGATTCATAACTTATTGTGGATATATCCTACCATCGGTTGACGAGAACATCAACCTTTTTTTCCACAGAGTTCAACTTTTTTCTGCCGAAAATACTTGACTGTTACTTCAGAAGTTTTGTGGTCTGATTGCCAGAACCAATTCGTTTACCTTTGTTATCGTAGGTGCTATTTGTATTACTATTGTAATAACCAAGTCTACGACCTGTATGATCGTAAATAACATCATTTTTACTGACCGTGTTTGTTTGACCAATACGTTTACCTTTATTGTCGTAAATATTCATTTATAATAACTCTAAGCATAGTCAAGCAGCTATATGTTGTTGTATATGCTTATTTAACAATCTAAAAAGAAAGAAGAGATGCTTCAATTGCTTTAATATATGCTTTTTATAAAACCTGAAGCATTATTTTATTTCAAAGTTTGAATTTATATTTCAGCAGATCAACTGATTCAGGTAGAATCGAATCAGCTACTTGTTTGATTGCTTGAATGTAAGCATATTGTGCATAAATGTCTCGTTTGCTTTCAATAAGCTGCTTACGTTGTTCAATTTTATTTTTAATATTATCAATAACCTTCTTGGTACTCTTCATAAGTTTCCCAATTTTTCTTTAAAGTTTTAGTATTGTTGATGTTTTTGTTTGCTTTACGAGAACGGTTTTTGTTGTTGTTTGAAACTCGTTCCCATTTGTCACGTTTATCTTTCCAACTTTTGCCCATATATATGTTACTTATGTTAAGTATAAATATATTTGAAAAAACAGGCCACATATTTTTTATTACTATGCGGCCTGTTTATAAAAATTTTTTTATCTCTTAAGCAATTACAGTAAACTTGTAAGCAGGCTTACCACGACCGCCAGTCTTAACAGTCTCACCGGTCATTTTATAAGTACCAGTCTTGACGTTACGATTGACATGAGCACGAATAGTGCTACGTTTGATATTAGGATTGAGATACTCAACATCCTTCATGGTAAAGTCACCAGATGGAATTGAAACGTTGGTAGCCTTGCGGCCAGCCTTACCAGATGAGCCATTAGGCGACTTTGCCTTAAGGGTCTTGGTCTTAGTAGTCTTCGGAGCCACAACCTCAGTGGAGGCGACGGTATCGGTGACGGTCTCAGTGTTTTCAACAGTGTTCATTTTATTTTATTTTTTTTTTGTTTTTGTTTTTGTTCGTGTCGAGTGATTCACTCAACAAAATCACTATACCACAAATATTCAGTTCGTCAACAAATTCTTTAGATTTTTTTTAATAATTTTATTGTTAGTTGCTGACATTTGTGCCATTAATTTTGAAGTTTATCATAAAAAAAACCTGTGTCGAGAAAAAATCTATTTATTGATGGTATAAATTAATTTGAAAATGGAGCGGGTTCAAGGAATTTCACCTCGCCATCTCACAGGAATGTGAGAATGCTCTCATTACATCTAACCCGCATTAAAATGGAGCGGAATCTCGGACTTGCACCGGCCTTGTGGACTGGAAGTCCACCGTGCTCCTCATAGACACTAATTCCGCATTAAATTCAAATAGGAAGGACTAATCAACGATGATTCTTCATCATCATTGTGCGTTACCCCTATACAAAGGTTGTTCCGTCACTATCTTAAATTGTTAAAGAACTATCAAAAAATGGTACCACCGGCCGGACTTGAACCGGCACGCTTTTGGCGAGGCATTTTAAGTGCCTTGTGTCTGCCTATTTCACCACGGTGGCGTTTTAAATTTTTAAAGAACCATCACTGACTACTCTTTCATCTTATCAGAACTTACTTACTTGTCAATCTACTTTCTAATAAATCTTCAACTTTATTTTTTAATAAATATCTACCGTTTGAAACATTCTCTAACCATTCACTATCTTGATTTTCTTCACCAACAATATCCGATATATATTTAAAACACCTAAATTCTACATTCAAACTTTTACAAACTTTCGCCAAAGCAAAAGATTCCATATCTACACAATTACAATATTTTTTCGGTTTGTCAAATATAAAATTATCAAATGTTAATATTTTGTTCTTAACAATATTAAACTCAATAATTTCTCCTTCAAAACCAGGATATTCTAACTGACCATCCTCAAAAATTCCACACTCAATTACTTCGTTTTTTATACAATTAACTCCGCCCGCAGTACCAACATTTATTACTAATTTGATATTCACATTTTTAATTAAATATGAATATAAATTCAAAGTAGCATTCACTTTGCCTACTCCAGTCGTAATACTGTTATAACCTTCAAACGGAAATTCCTCATTAAGCGCTTTCGTTATTAAAATGTCTTTCATATATTTGGTGGGTATGGAGGGAGTCGAACCCCCATGCCTTTCGGCGGTTGATTTTGAATCAACTACGTCTGCCATTCCGTCACATACCCAATTAAAAATGGTGGTCCTGTCAGGTAACGCTCCTGATTCTTACGCTAGTCCGGCGATTAACTGTGTTATAAGCACAGCGGCTTTCTTTAAGCTACAGGACCATTTTAAATTAGTAGCTGATATGGGTGCTGCCCCCACTTAACAAACCTTATGAGGATTCGTTGTTTGCTGAAACCCCAACCACTACAATTGGTAGCGTGTGAAAAGTATTTAGATATCATTAACAATATAATTAAATCTAAATTGTTGAACTCTTAGTTACAGATATTATTCTGTATGCAATAGTCACTACGTGCAAGTGTTTCAACTTTGACTATCTAGCGGGTGTGGGAGTTGAACCCACTATCTCTCTGGTTATGAGCCAGGAATGATTTTCCGTTTCACTCACCCGCAAATTTTAAAGAACCGTAAAATTGTGTTGGGTGTATTTATTGAATACTTTGCC
>Ga0194118_10001882_pt1 | contig 28212 bp, 17 predicted proteins | sample TA2MahsurfametaG_2_FD_148662 | JGI IMG/M metagenome (GOLD analysis project Ga0194118, IMG submission 148662) | Freshwater microbial communities from Lake Tanganyika, Tanzania - TA2015013 Mahale N5 surface | ecosystem: Environmental > Aquatic > Freshwater > Lake | place: Tanzania: Lake...
AAAAAAAATTTTTCATAATATCTAGGTTTACAAAAAACTATTGTCCAACAGCAAGTTCCCTTACTATTACCTTGTTATGACTTCGAAGATGTCGCTTTACACTGAATGGATGCTATAATTACTATCAACGTTTAAAATATAATAATAAATCAAACATCTTCAACCCCATAAAACTCCTCCCTCGTGACAGGCGGTATGTGCAAGATTTAGGTACTTATTCACCTCAACATGGTCATTTGAGATTACTAGTAATTCCTCCTTCATATAGACAAGTTTCAGCCTACAATCCGAACACGCTAGAATTTATAGATTAGCTTAGAATCACTTCTTTGCAATACTCATTGTTTCTAGCATTGTATCACATGTGTAGCCCTATCCATAAAGGTCGTAAAGGCTTGTTTTAATTCTCACCTTCCTCGTTCTTTCGAACGCTGTTCATTATGAGTGATTAAAAATTTTACCAAATTTTTTAAACAACATAATGTAAGAGTTTCGTTCGTTTTTGGACTGAACCAAACATCTCAGCGACACGAACTGAAAACAGCCATGCAACACCTGTATAATTTTGTTTTATAAAGTAATTTTTCTTTATTTAACTATAAGTTATTTTCATAACATATATAAATTATATTCAAGAATAGGTAAGATTTCGCGTGTGTTATCGCATTAAACCATATGATCCACTACTTGTATAAATCCCCGTCAGTTCCGTTGGATTTCATTATTGCTAACGTACTCTCCAGGTGGAATGCTTAACGTGTTAACTTTACACTGTAATATAAAATCCCAGTGTTAGCATTCATCTTTGGCCGCATGGACTACTCGGGTATCTAATCCGATTTGATCCCCATGCATTCGTTTTGTAACGTCAATTAATCCCAGCATGCCGCTTTCGCCACTGGCATTCCTCTGTAAATTAAGATTTCACTCTAATTATCTGCTTACAGAATTCTGCACACCTCTGATTAATTCATAGCAAATAGGATATTAATCGCATTTTCAAAGGGATTACCTTTGCCTTTCACAAAAAATCCATAACTGCCGTCTTAGAACTCTTTACACCCAATCATGAACTAAAACGCTCGCTCCCCCCGTATTACCGCAACTGCTGGCACGTAATTTGTTAGAGCTTCATCTTCTGCTAACGTCATTTTCCTCACAGACGATCAAATTTTAAAGCCGACCCCCCCAATAATGAAAAAGTCTTTTGTGCTGTACTCATTTACTCGATGTTACTGGATCTACGTTTCCGTAATTGTCCAATATTCCTCACTGCTGACAACGATTGTTGTCCGGATCTATTAAACCCCCGGCCCGACCATACATTCTCTCGAACTGGCTACGAGTCATAAGCTTGGTAAGCCATTACCTTACCAACTACCATGATTCGATATAAGCTCAACTTAAAGCGATATATTACTATATCTTTATTTTAAATTTATTAGGAATTTTATTCCCATCTTTAAGGTAGATTCTTATATAATTACTCGGTTGCACACCATGTAAATAAAAATTTATTTAACATAACATTTTATATTTCATTCGATTAACAATGTGTTAAGTACATCTATAGCGTTCTTAGCGAACCAGGATCAGATTCTTTGTAATTTAAATATAATTATAAATAAAGATTATATTAACAACAATTTTTATTTTTAAAGAGAAAAAATATTTCTCTAAATTATGTTTAAGTTGAAATAACAGTTTATATTTTTTTGAATTAACTCAAAAAATATATTTTAAGTTATAAATAATTTTATTTACTAACTTTTAAAATATCAGTATATAAACGACTAGAAAAATCTAGATTTGTTTGTAGATCAACTTTTTGTTGAAATGTTACTAATTTTTTTCTCATTTTTAATACTTCTGCAATATGAACCAATACTAAACGTAATGATAAAACATATAAACTAATTAAAAATGCAAAAGTATAAAATATTTGTACAAATAATGTTACTATATCAAATTGTGGCATGTTATCAATTTTATATAAAAAATATTATCCTCTTAATAAGGTAGATGATTCTAAAGATACATCTCCTTTTACACGATAATATTGAATAAATATACCTAAACCAACAGAAGATTCTGCAGCTGCAACTGTTAAAATAAACAATGCAAATATTTGACCGATCATATTTCCAAAATATAAAGAAAATGAAATATTAAGTAAACCACAAGATAATAATAAAATTTCAACACAAACTAAAATTATTAAAATATCTCGTCTATTAAATAATAATCCACATAAAGCAATAAAAAATAAAATAAATAATGTTATAATTGTCGATAAAGTTATTGTCATTAGCTTTTAAAAATTTTAATCTCTTTAACTATTCTCTCACATACAAATAAATAACCAATTTGAAACACAGAACATAATTATCAACTTTAAAATAAGTAGAAAACTATAAACTAAAAGTCTTACAACCATTACATTTTAACCCTACAACGCTGAATTTTGCACCGAATAAATTAAAACAAAAAATTTTTATAGAAGTAAATTTCTCATATAGATAAATTCTATGATTATTCTTTACAAACGTAGCTACTTGGCCATGCCATAATCTACAACAACCAAAACACAATAGGTTTGCCTATTCCGGTCCTCTCGTACTAGGAATTACTCTTCTTAATTTTTCACCACTCACAGCAGATAGGGGCCAAACTGTCTCACGACGTTTTGAACCCAGCTCACGTACCACTTTAATCGGCGAACAGCCGAACCCTTAGGAGCGCCTACACCCCTAGGATGTGATGAGCCGACATCGAGGTGCCAAACAGTCTCGTCGATATGGACTCTCAAAAACTATCAGCCTGTTATCCCTAAGGTACCTTTTATCTTTTGAGCGATGGCTTTTTCACTAAAAACCACCGGATCAATATGGCCGACTTGCGTCTCTGCTCGATCGATCAATCTCACAGTCAGGCAAACTTATGCCATTATACTCAACGATTCTTCATCTGAGTCTACCTTTGCAAACCTCCGTTACTGTTTAGGAGGCGACCGCCCCAGTCAAACTTGCACTCTTGAAAATGTCTTTTCATATATGAAAATTAGTAAAACGCCATACAAAGGGTGGTATCTCACTGATGCATTATATGTGCTCCCACCTATGCTGAACAGGGTACAACTTTTTACAATTCAAGATCAAAGTAAAGGTCTATAGGGTCTTTCCGTCTAACTGTGAGTAATCCGCATCTTCACAGACAATTCAATTTCATCAAGACTATGCTGGAGACAGCGAGACATTCGTTACGCCACTCATGCAGGACAATAATTAGTTGCCAAGGAATTTCGCTACCTTAGGACCGTCAGAGTTACAGCCGTCGTTTACAGAAGGTTATGTTAAATGCAACCGCATTTAAATTTCGCTCTCAAGCACCGGACAGGCGTCAGTCTCTATACATCTTTTCTCAAATTTGCAAAGACTTGTGTTTTTGATAAACAGTCGATATCTCCTATTTCATGCTAACAAATTTAGGTTGCCCAAAATCGTCTCTCCTTCTTCCAAAGTTACAGAGCTAGTTTGCCGAGTTCCTTCAACATAGTTTTCTTGATCGTCTTAGTGTATTACACCCATTCACCAGTGTCGGATTACAGTACGGTTTTTTGTGCTAGGATTATTTCCAGAAAAATGTAATTCTACTACTTTATATTGAAATTTATAAAGAATAAAATTTTTTACATTTATGTCATACTACACACATTTTATCTCATCAACGACTATATACTTTTGTAGTTTGTTTTAGAGTCCGTTTTAAAAAAAATACAATTATCATTTCTTTTTAAACTTTGAATTTACGACGACAATGTTTGTTTTTAACATTGTTTCAAATACTTATACCAACATGCTTACCTCGAATATACATATAATTTTTACAAATTACACTCTTTACATATCGAGTATTCTGCTACCATTTTTAAAATCTATTGCTTCGGAAAAAAACGTATAGTTTCTATAAATCTTTGACGCGGCCTTATTTATGTTTTAAGCTTTTACGCTTTCTTAAACCTCTTAGTTACCTAAGACAAAGCTGGCTGCTTCCAGGCCCACTTACTTCTTCTCCATACCATATACCACAATCTTTTCACTTAGTTTTTTTTTTAAATCCTTAGCATTTAGTCTGGGCTGTTTCCCTCTCGACTATGGACCTTCGCGCCCAAAGTCTGGCTCCATAAAAAAAAAAATAGAATATTCGGAGTTTTTAATTTACGCCGTAAAGTTGTTCACCCCCTTTGTACCAATAGTCAGCTCTACCCTCCTATTTCTTATTTACAGGCTATACTAAAATATATTTCGCAGAAAACCAGCTATCCCTGAATTTGATAAACCTTTCACCCCTAACCACAAGTCATCCCAATCTCTTGCAACAGATACGAGTTCGGCCCTTCAGAATACTTTTACGTACCATTCAGCCTGCTCATGATTAGATCATTCAGCTTCGGGTTTTATTTGCTTAACTTAAATTATCATTTTAATAATCAATTTCTTTACGTCTTAGTTTTCTCTATAAAAATTTAATTTTTATAAAACTTAAACTCGCTAAACAAATAAAGTTGTTGGCCCATTATGCAAAAGGTACATTGTTACTTTTTTAATAAAGCTTCAATTGATTGTATGCATTAAATTTTAGGGTCTTTTAACTCTGGAGGAGTTCTTTTTCACCTTTCCCTCGCGGTACTAGTTCACTATCGGTTATTAATTATTTAAGAGATAAGGGTAAATCCTTTAAATAACAAAATTAGCATATTCCGTTATAATTTACATACTTCACAATAAACCTACAGGATTTTAACCTACTTTGATTTTATTCAGTTTATAGTTACATACTATCTCTTTTAATCGATTTCGCTCGTCGCTACACACGATTCAAATATTTTTTTTATTTTTTCAAGTTACTATAATATTTTACTTCACTTGCTTTATTTCAACTTTATTTTAAAGATATTTCTTTCATTTCTGAAATTATAGATATAAAACTTTAACACATTTACTTCGTTTTATTTTTGCAATACACATCTACAAAAATTAATACCAAGGCATCCATTTAATGCAAATAAATATAAATTTATTAAGTTAAACTATAAATAACGTTATTTACGTATTCTAGTATAATTTAGTGGTTATATGTCCCGTCAATGCAGTATTTTATAACGCTTTTATGATTACCTTTGTTTTCCCAAATGTATCCATGTTCACCTATAAAAGCTCGTGTAACAAAAATTAAAAATTTTCATACCACAAAAGAATTGTAATTTTAAATTTAACACCAAGATCTTTATTTTTTAATAAACAACATTATATTTTTACTTTTTTAAACTATCTTTACCTCTCTTATTAAACAAGAAAATAAAGTCAGTTTAATATCTTAAAATTTAAAATATTTATCGAAAAGATTCCCATATAAACACAATTAATGCATATTTAAAGCATCATTTAAATAAATACAAATTAAAATACTAAAAACAAAAGCTTGAATTACAGCTACAGCTAATTCTAAACCAAATAATGGAATTAAAACTAATAATGGAAAATATTCAAGTAACCACATAAACCCTACAAATTCTAACATTAATAAAAATCCAAATCCTGCAATTACTTTTAATAATGTATGACCTGCCATCATATTTGCAAATAATCGAACTGATAAACTTATAGGTTTAAACATATATGAAATAAATTCAATTGGAACTAGTAAAAAAGCAAAACCTACTCCAGTTCCTGGAGGTAAAAATAAGCCAAAAAATTTAATACCATGTTGACGAACACACACAATATTAATCCCTATAAATATTGATAATGCAATTGCAAAAGTAACAATTAAATGACTTGTTGCAGTAAAACTATAAGGTACTAATCCAATTAAATTCATTGATAAAATACCAAAAAATATTGTAAAAACTAATGGAAAAAATTTTTGAGCATCATTATGTCTAACATTATCTACAACTAAAGATAACATCGCTTTGTACATTAATTCAAAAAAAGATTGCCAACGAGTTGGAATCATATTAAAAGTTCCATCTTTCCAACTTAAACTTACAAAAATTGTAACTAACACGACAAATAATAAAATTAAAATACCAGCTTGATTTGTAAAACTTAAATCAAAAGGACCTAATATTATTGCTTGCATTGGAAAAATTGTAAACTGTTCTAAAGGAGAAAAAAAATTTAACATTTTTAAACAAAAATGCTCGGCAATGGACTTGAACCAATACTTCATTTTGAAAACAGATTTTAAATCTGCCGCGTCTACCATTCCGCCAGCCGAGCTGGGTAAGTAATTGGATTTGCACCAACAACCTTCAGTGTCACAAACTGACTCTCTACTAATTGAGATATACCTACCTAACCTTATAAAAAAATAAAAAGTTATTAAAAAAATTTGGCGGGAATAGGATTCGAACCTATACCAACAGCTTATGAGACTGGTGAGCTACCTTTACTCCATCCTACCTCTTTTATTGGAGAATGGATTTGAACCATCGACAAATGGATTTTCAGTCCACTACTCTAACCAACTGAGCTACTCCAATAGCTAACATTCTTTAATAATTAAAAGGTAAATATATATTGAAATAGATGCCATAGGACTCGAACCTATAACCTTTTCATTGTAAGTGAAATACTACTACCAATTGAGTTAGGCATCCGAATAAAAAAATTTCTATATTTACTACTTAAAAAATTGATAAGAACGGTTAAAAAAAGTAAAAAACGTAAAATAAAAAATAAAATAGAATAGATTCCCTTTAGAATAAAAATTTAACATTTAAAGAACTTTGACGATTCGGTTTTAAAGGGAATCTATTTTAAAATACTTTTAAATGTTAAATTTTTATTAAAACTCTTGAATAAAGTATAAAAAATGATATATAAGAACTTTGTGATTGTAAATTAATAGGATTTTGATAATTTTGGAAGTTGGAAGGGGTTTTTCTAATATAGTATAATAATATATAATAATATATAATAATATATATATAGTATAATAATATAATATATATATATATAATAATAATAGTACTATATAGTACTAAATAGTACTATATATATACATAATAATATATAGTACTATATATAATAATAGTACTATATAGTACTAAATAGTACTATATATATACATAATAATATATAGTACTATATATAATAATAGTACTATATAGTACTATTTAATTAAATATAATACTTATTTGTGATATTTTTTAGATGGGTGAAAATGGTATATTATAATGTTTTTAAAATTTTAGTATTTTATTTTTATGTTTAATTTAGAAAACAATATTAAAAATTTATACGTTTTAAATTTTTTATTTTAAAGGGAATCTATTCTATTTTATTTTTTATTTTACGTTTTTTAGTTTTTTTAACCGTTCTTATCAATTTTCGAGGTTATAAGAATACAAAACCAAATCTAAATAAAAAGTTAATATTACGAAACTAAAAATGTAAAAAATGGATTATGAAATGGATTATGAGACGTTTTTTCTTGTGATATTTTTCAAATAAAGACTACGTTTTTTTAGTAATGTGAGTACGAGGGAGAAGTTTTATGGGGTTGAAGATGTTTGGTTTATTATTATATTTTAAACATTGATAGTAATTATAGCATCCATTCAGTGTAAAGTGACATCTTCGAAGTCATAACAAGGTAATAGTAAGGGAACTTGCTGTTGGACAATAGTTTTTTTGTAAACCTAGATATTATGAAAAATTTTTTTTTTATTATACAAGTATTAGCCAAAAAATGGCTTATGAAAGGTCTTAATTATCTAAAATCATTGATAGATCCAATAAGTAATGATAACTTAACCTTTCTAATTGATTGTTTGTTTGAAAAAGCAAACTTAATATTAAAACACGTTTTACTTTTTACATGGGGTAGAATTATAGCGCGGCGTGGATTTGTATGGTTTCTGTCTTGCCATTTTCGTTTCTGGCTAAACGCAAGTCCTCCGGTGTATGTCTATTTTGTGTTAGGAATCACATTATTGATTACTGGTGCATTATTAAAACATAACTGTGATGTTATAGCAGCTTTAATTGAATTCGATTTGTTGGAATTATCCGATACAACTGTTTTCAGTGCTCAAGAGCTGGTAAATTTAAAGACAAATTATGGTCATTACGCTTGTGTTCAAAATGACCAGTTACCAAAGGACTGGTCTGAAATGAATTTTTGGATGCGAAGATTTCAAAATGAATCGGCAATCGAGTTGCAGAAATACAATGAGTTGCATCATACTAACGCATCTCAATTACCCGCACAAGAACTAAAAAACTTATCTGATGCGGCTCAACGCAAACAAGCACCTGATGAAAGCACAAATTTTTATGCTTATGGTGTATTTTTTATATTAATTGCAACACTTTATATATATGTTGGCTATTAAAAAACCTTTTCTATTTTTACTATTTAGACAATTGATAAGAACGGTTAAAAAAAGTAGAAAATATAAAATAAAAAATAAAATACATTCGATTCCTTTTAAAACGGAGTCATAAAATTGTTGTGTAGGCGTTAAATATTTTATAACATTATAGAATTTTTTTATTTATTTTAATATCTTAATAATAGATAAAAATTTATACATTATAAAATATTACTTATTATTTTATTGTGATAAAATAATAAAATAAATAAAATTATAAATTAATATGATAATTGGCATGATATTGGTGATTGTTAATCTGTGTAAAATTTTAGCTGGATTTGGTTATTTATCAGATGCATTGGCATCTAAATTTGATAAAATCTTTATGAAATATTGCTTACATATTTTGTATGGAAGCATTCTTATTGACTTGGTGTTTTTAAATATAACTATCCCTTCTTTTTCTTTGCCTGTACAAAATTCTATCTCAGAGCTTTATGATGTAAATTCAAATTTTTCGCAACCTGATGCTGATTCATCGAAAGTTGAAGAACAAAAAATAGCTCTTGAAAAAGAAGAAAGTATGGACAAAAATAAAAAGACCGAGTATGACTTTTCAGTAACTCTATATGGACTACTCTTGTGTAGCTTTTGCGTAATTTACCTGATTGTTATTGGAGAGTAAAATTTTAATAATTTTTAATTGTTTAAATTTTAAAATAACATTAAGATTTTATATGTTAAAATAAAATTATTTTTTTAATTTTATTGTAGTGTTTTTTTTTTTAAATATTGTAGGAAAAAAGTGGGTATATACTATGAGTAAGTTATCAACATAAACAGTTGAAGAAACCGAGTGCGAGTCCGGTTGCCCGCCTTAACAAATTAAATCTGAATAAAAAGTTAATATGATCAAACTAAAAATGTAAAAATAAAATATGGTTATGGTGCGTTTTTTCTTTTGGTAGTATCCAAATAAAGACTATGTTTTTTTAGTAAACGAATAGGTGTGTATTAGCAAAAAGTTGTCTTATAAACAATATAGTTGAAATAAACGTTGTATTAAAAGAAATCGTCTTTTATTTTTAGGATTATAAAATAATAAAAAATTGGATATCAAAAAATGCAATTATGATCGAAATATTTAAATTAGAATTTTTCTTTATATTAGTTATTCATATATTTAATTTTAAAATTGTTAGTTTTTTGAAAAAGGAAATTTATTGTTAAAATATGTTTTAGGGTTAACATACCCCCCTAGTTAACCCGGCGAGGATTTGCTTAGTTTTTGACTTAACATTATCGTTACCAAAAACTTGAGTGAATACTATAGTTAGATTAAAGCTTTCAGAAAGAATATGGTTTAGAATTATATAAATAGAATGAACTAAATTGTTTATTTCGCGAATTGTAGACTGATTTAAAAAAGCAAACCAAATATTAAAATATGTTCTATTTTCACATTTGGTGAAATGTTAGTTTATCGTGTGTTTGCATAGTTTATGGTTTATTATTATTGTTCCTAGTTAAGAGTCGCATCAGCAGCTTATGCTTATTTTGCTTAAGGAATTTTTTATTGATTGTTGATGGTATGTTAAAGCATTACTGTGACATTATTGCTGCACCAATAAGATTTGATTTTGTTAGAATTATCAGATATAACTGTGTTAATGCCTCAAGATCTCATAAATTTAAAGACTTGGTTTGCAGACTATGATCCAGTGCAAAATGACTAGTTGTCAAAAAAACTGGAGTGAGTACTGTAGTCGGATTAAAATTTTTTAAAACAAATATATTATTAAAATAGGTTTTATTTTTGGTGAAATGCTAGTACAATAAGAGCTATTTGGTCTATTTCTTATCATTATTGTTTCTAATTAAGATCTGCCCTAGTAGCTTATGATTATTTTGCTTATGAAATTTTCTTGTTGATTGCCAGTGCATTGCTAAAACATTATTGTTATATTATTACTGCACTAATAGAATTCGACCTGATGGAACTATCAGATATAGCTGTGTTAAGTTCTCCGGAACTCGTAAACTGAAAACCTGGTATAGTCACCACAATTGTGTCTAGATGATTAGTGACCAAAACTGGAGTGAATATTGTTGTCGGATTAAAAATTTTAAAACGAATATAGTATTAAAACAGGCTATATTTTTCATAGTTGGTGAAATACTAGTACGTTGTGAATTTGCATGGTTTATTGCTTATCACTATCGTTTTTGGTTAAGAGTCGCTCCTGCTGCTAATTTTTATTTTTTTGTGCAATTTAGTTATTGATTATTACTATAATGTTAATATATAATTGTTATTTAATTGCAACATTAGTGAAATTTATTAGAACTAAAAGATATCATTGTGCTAAACTTCCAAAAGCTTATAAATTTAAAGATCTGGTATGTTCACTACGATCGTGTTTGTAATGAGAACTTATCAAAAGCTTGGAGTGAATATGTAAATATCTTAATAAAGTGTATTAATTTAGTCAAAATAATATTGATCTATTTAATCCTTAAGTAATTAGCTTTTTTAGAAAACAAAATCAGTTGTTGTAATATTTTTTCTCTGTAGACTTTTATTTTGGCGAAACTATTTTATGACGGGTACTATTATGGTTTTTGTTTTACTATGTGGTTTATTGGTTTTAGGTTTAATGATTGTTTATTTTGAGATTTAGCTTGAGATATTGCAGTTTTTAATACTTAATAAATTATAAATTTGAAAATTTATTATTCTCATTTAAACTTTTTAACCCTAGCATCTCTCCAAATACTGAATTGGCTATCATCATTAAATTATGTAATTTTAAAAGGAATATTAACTAAAAATATAAACACAGACTGTCAGTTAAAAATATATTTTAAGATATTAATTTTTTCCAGAACGCTTTATAAACAATATCATATAAAGCTAAACCAACATCGAAGTTAAGTGTAAAATAAATGTCTATGGATTAGAAATCTTATTTAAATTGTGTTTAACATACTACATAATAAATATTTTGTTTTTAATGGTTGATTTATGATCGTATCTCGCTCTGACTTGTTAATACTTAATTTTTTAAGTATCTATTTTGCATATAAGGTTGAGCTTTTTCTCCGTAAACTAATGTATAGTAAACAATGTAAAAAAATAATCCAACAGATATAACAGAAATATTTGAACCGAAAGATGAAACAAAGTTCCAACCTGCGAAAGCATCTGGATAATCTGGAATTCTTCTTGGCATTCCAGCTAATCCTAAAAAATGCATTGGAAAAAAAGTTAAATTTACTCCTAAAAAGAATAACCAAAAATGAATTTGGCCTAAAATTTCTGGGTATTTTAGTCCAGTAATTTTATCGATCCAAAAATACCATCCTGCAAAAATAGCAAAAACAGCTCCCATCGATAACACATAATGAAAATGTGCTACAACATAATAAGTATCATGAAATACTTGATTAATTGAAGAATTTGATAATACAATACCAGTTAAACCTCCAGTTGTAAATAAAAATAAAAATCCCATAGCAAATAACATAGGTGTTTCTAATCGAATTGATCCACCCCATAAAGTTGCAATCCAGCTAAAAATCTTAATTCCAGTTGGGACAGCAATAATCATAGTAGCCGCGGTAAAGTATGCTCTTGTGTCTACATCTAATCCTACAGTGTACATATGATGTGCCCATACAATAAATCCTAAAACTCCGATAGAGACCATAGCATAAACCATTCCTAAATATCCAAAAATTGGTTTATTTGAAAATTTCATAATAACATGACTGATTATTCCAAATGCTGGTAAAATTAAAATATAAACTTCTGGATGTCCAAAAAACCAGAATAAATGTTGATATAATACAGGATCACCACCACCAGCTGGATCAAAGAAACTAGTGTTAAAATTTCTATCAGTTAATAACATAGTAATTCCTCCTCCTAATACAGGTAAAGATAATACAAGTAAGAATGAAGTAACTAAAACAGACCATACGTATAAAGGTAATCTATGCATAGCAATTCCTGGAGCTCTCATATTAAATATAGTTACTATAAAATTAATAGATCCTAAAATAGAGGCTGCTCCAGATAAATGAAGGCTAAAAATTGCTAAGTCAATAGATGGTCCAGAATGTGCTTGTATACTACTTAATGGTGGATATACAGTCCATCCAGTTCCAGGTCCAGCTTCAACTAAAGCAGAAGATAATAATAAAAGTAGTGATGGTGGTAATAACCAAAATGAAATGTTGTTTAATCTTGGAAAAGCCATATCAGGTGCTCCAATCATTAATGGTACAAAAATGTTTCCAAATCCTGAAATAATTACAGGCATTACAAAAAAGAAGATCATTAAAAACGCATGTCCGGTAATTAATACATTATATAATTGATAATTTCCGTTTAAAATTTGACTTGCAGGTTGTGATAATTCCATACGAATTAAAACAGACATAGTTGTTCCTAAAATAGCTGAAAATGCTCCGAATATAATATACATTACTCCAATATCTTTATGGTTTGTTGAAAATAACCATCTAGAAGCGGTGTTATAAAGGTTTGGACTGATATTAAGAGTGTTTAAATTAAACATTCTTTACATCATGTCTTATGATTTTTTTTATTATAGATTTTTATAATATAAAGTGTTTTATCCAACTTAAATTTTATGTTTTTGTTTTTAATCCTCAAGATTAGATAACACATAATCATTACAATTTTTATATTTTAAAGTTAAAAAATTAGAATATCTTCTATTTTTTTAATTTTCAAAGTTGTTATAGGTTTCTATATATATTTTTGAAGCTTTTATTAATGGTTTTGCTTTTTTAGCAAATAAATTTGAATTATAATAATTTTGAATTTCTGGTTTTAAAGGGTATGTAGAAATAACATTATATTTATCAAATGTTTTCTTTTTATTATTAAGTATCCAGTTGTATTCATTATTTTCAAAATGAATATTAATAGAGTTTTCAAATACATAATTTAAAAAAGTATTTTTTAATATGTGTCCGTCTTTTTTTATTTTTTTTTCTACTTTTAAATTTTTATCAAAAATTTTTAATAAAATGTCTTTTGGTGATAAAATATGGTTATCTAAATTTTTTATAATAACCTCTGTTTTTTGTGGAATATGTATATTAGATATATAGTAATTTTGTTTTTCAAAGCTAGATTGAATAGGAAATACAAAATCAGCTAATGATAATAATTCAGATCCATTAGAATTTAATAGTACTGCTTTTTTACTATTTGTAATGATTTTTCTTACAATATTATTTTCTTCTGTGTTTATGTGTATATGTAATTCATTTTTAATATTTTTATCATTAAGGCTATCAAAATGAAATAAATTTAAACCTTCACCATTTACTTTAGTATATAGTATTAATATTTCTGAAAATTTTGATATTTTTTTTATAGAATTTAAAATATTTGTAAATGTAGATATTCTTTTAAAAATATTTTCTCCTAAAATTAATAATGATTTTTTTTTTTTTATTAAATTAATTGAAAACTTTTTAATTTTACCATGAAAAAGTTTTAAAATATTAAAAATATTTAACGTTATAATTTTTCTTATTATATTTGTTTTTGAGTTAAAACCAAAATGTAAAATTTTTTGATCTAGTATTTGATTTTTAAACCGTAATTTTAGATTTAAAACCGGATTTTCTATTTTTATATCTGTCGATATTGTACAGCAAAATTCATTTGTGTTTTTTATAAAATCTAATGATTGTTTATTATTTATAGATTTAAAATAATTTGTTTTTTTAATTTTATCTATATTGATAACTTTTAAAATTCCTTTTTTTAAATATTTAATTTGATTTAAAATATAAGCTGTTTCAAGATCACATTTATTGTCAATAAATATTGTGATTTTTTTTTTTTTTTTTTTTTTTTTTAAATAATTATTTATATGATTAAAACCTTCATTTATTGTAGAAGTTTTTTCTAATTGGTTTGTTTCGTTTGAATAATGTAGAATGTTTTTTAATCTATCAGTGTGTAGATATTCAAAAGAATATCTACTTAAATCCGATATTAAGCTTTCTTTAAGAGTTTTTTCGTTTTTAGGTAATACCCGATAAATTTTATTTTCTTTAGTATTTATATAAATTTTAGAGCATAAAGAATCTGTTATATCTATAGATTCAGATATTCGTAATTCCCATGGTCTTGCTTTAAACGCATATGCTGAATTGGTTAACGCTCCAACAGGGCATAAATCAACAATGTTTCCTGAAATTTCTGATTTAAAAAGTTGTTTAGCAAAAGTATTAATTTCAGTTTCTTTTCCTCTTCCTAAAGTTCCTAAACTATCAATTCCTGCAATTTCAGATGCAAAACGTACACAACGTGTACAAGTAATACATCGGGTCATAATTGTGCTAATAAGAGGATTTAAAAATTTATCTTCTGTTGTTTTTTTTGGATAAAAATATCTACTTTGAGTTGTTCCAAATGCTTTTGCTTGATCTTGTAAGTCACATTCACCTGCTTGATCACAGATTGGACAATCAAGTGGATGATTTATTAATAATAGTTCTAAAGAATTTTCTCTTGCTTTTTTTACAAAAGCATTTTCAATAAAAATTTCCATTCCATTTTTCGCTTCAGTAGCACAAGAAGCAATTGGTTTTTCTATAGTATCTACTTCAACTAAACACATTCTACAATTTCCACTTATAGATAATAATTCATGGTAACAGAATCGGGGTAATTTTATTCCTATTAATTGACATGCTTCTATAATTGCAATTCTAGGTTTAGTTTCAATATTTAAATTATCAATTTTAAGATAAATCATATACAAATAATAACATATGATACTTGTACTTTTTTATATTCAATTTTTATATAATTTATTAATTTATAGGTAAGTGTAAATACAAGTAATAAATTTATTTGTTTTATATTTAGAAATCTTTAGTTTGTTATATTAAAATAAATACTAATTTTTGAGCTTAAAAAGAATATTTCTTAAGAAATTTAATTTAGAAATAAAAAGTATTATTTCTTTGTTAATGTAGAGAGATATATTAGCTTTATGCCGATTTAATTTTTAATGAATTTCGATCCTCAAAAGTTCAAATTAAAGTTTACATGTTTTAAATTCTATTATTAAATCTAAATATTTTAATTTTAATTGTTTATATTTAGTTTAGAGTGTCTTGTTTAAATTTTAGTTTTAATAGTTTTCTTTTTTTTAGAAATCTGATTTTTTTCTATTTTTTTTGTTATAACAGCCAATATAAGCATTTTTATATCGCCTATTATATTTTTAATATATATGTTTTTGTTTTTTATTAAAGATTCTTCTAATATTCCTAAAGATGGTACTAATATAATTAAAAATAAAAAATAGAAGAAAGTTGCAAACATTCCAATTTCAATATAAGGTGTTTCAACAGGTTTTTGTCCAATCCATCCTAAAATTACAAAATCAGCAAATAAAAACCAATAACTTAAAGCAAATATTGGTCTAAATTTACTACTTCTAATTAAAGAAGTATTTAATATTGGTAATAATAATAATACTAAAATAGCACTAACCATTGCTACAACTCCGCCAAGTTTATCTGGAATAGATCTTAAAATAGCATAAAAAGGTAAAAAATACCATTCAGGTACAATATGTGCAGGAGTAGACATAGGATTTGCAGGAATATAATTATCAGTATGTCCTAAAACGTTTGGATAAAAAAAAACAAAAAACGCAAATAAAGTAATTAAAATAAAAAATGCAAATAAATCTTTTACATAAAAATAAGGGTAAAAAGTAACATTATCTGTACTCGAATTTATTCCTAATGGATTATTAGATCCATCTTTATGAAGTAAACTTAAGTGTATAAGAACCATTCCTGTAATTACAAAAGGCATTAGATAATGTAAACTATAAAATCTATTTAAAGTTGCATTACTTACAGAGAATCCTCCCCATAACCATTCAACAATAGATCCTCCTACAAGTGGTATTGCAGAAAACAAGTTTGTAATAACAGTTGCTCCCCAAAAACTCATTTGTCCCCATGGTAAAACATATCCCATAAATGCAGTTGCCATCATTAATAAAAAAATAATCACTCCACTTGCCCATAAGCGTGCTCTAGGGTAAATGTAGCTTCCATAATATAGTCCTCTAAAAATATGACAATATACAACAATAAAAAACATAGATGCTCCATTTGCATGGATATATCTTATTAACCATCCATTATTAACGTCAGTCATTATATGTTCTACACTTTCAAAAGCTAAGTCAATATGTGGACAATAATGCATAGCTAAAAATATTCCTGTTAAAATTTGAATAACAAGGCATATACCTGCTGCCGATCCAAAACTCCATAAGTAATTTAAATTAATAGGGGTAGGATAACTAATAATATGAGAATCAATGAATGCAATTAATTGATCTTTATTTAATTTATGTGTTCCGATCATAAACTATTTTTTTAAATTTTTTATTTTAAATAAAAACTAATTATTTTCAATTTTATTAAATAACCACTTAACGAAGTTATTTACGTCTAATGCTTTAACAACGATAGGCATAAATGCATGTCCTACACCACAAATTTCACTACATTGTCCAAAATATAATCCTTTTCGTTTAATATATAAAGCTCCTTGTGAGATTCTTCCAGGGGTTGCATCAATTTTTACTCCTAAAGATGGTACAGCCCAACTATGAATTACATCAGCTGAAGTAACTAATAATCGGATATGTGTTTTAATAGGTAATACTAGTCTATGGTCTACTTCTAATAATCTGAAAGTTCCTTTTTCTAAATCTTTTGTTTGTACCATATAAGAGTCAAATAAAACAGAACCCTTTTCAACGGCGAAGTCAGAAAATTCATAACTCCAATACCATTGATGTCCAATTATTTTTACGGTTAAAGTTGGAAGATCAATTTCTTCAGTTGCGTATAATAATGAAAATGACGGTACTGCAATAAACATTAATAGTACAGCTGGTGTGATAGTCCATATAATTTCCAGCTCGCTTGAATGGGTAAATTTAAATGATTTTTTATTAGTTTCAGCATTATAGTTGATTAATACTTGAATTAATAACCAAAAAACAAAGGTACCAATCATAACTAAAAAAAACATTAGTTGATGATGAAAAAACAACATTCCTTCCATCGAGGGAGTCGCAGGGTCCTGCACGCCTATTTGCCAATTTTCAGGGGCGTCACAAAATGTTAACAGTGAAGCCGATATATTTGAACTCATATAAAAATTATGATAAACGTTGATAGAAATTAATTTTTCACATGTTACGGTTTTGAACCGGAAAATTATACTTTATATAATATTTTGTTTAACTATATTATATGCTGTTATTAAAAAATAAATTACAATTAATAAATCAATTACATTATTACCTAAAATTAAATATATTATAAAAGTAAAAAATATAAATAATGCAATGTTAATTTGATTTAATAATGGTTTATCTTGAATATCGTTTATAATTGAATTATATATACTTTCTGATAATGTGTAAGGCCCACTTTTTTCAATAATTCCACGATCAATGTTTTGATAAATGTAATAATAACTATCTATTAAAACAGGATAAACAATAAATTGATTATATAATCTGTCAAAATACCATTTTTTATTAAAGAATGTGTATATTGAATTAAATTTTTTGTTTGATGTTCTTAATAACATCCAGTTGTTATTATAATATGTATAAATTAAAAAAGCGGTGTAAACTCCAGTTATTGTTAAAACTAGAGGTAATAATTTATAAAAAAGTGGTAAAAATTCAATTTCTAACATACTATAATTTAGTGAATTAATATAAATAGCCGAACCCCAAAAATCTGTTCCAAATCCAATAAATAAATCTTTTGTTAAATATCCTATTATTATACTTAATATAGATAATATTATTAAAGGAGAAGTCATTTTATAAGTTCCTTCATGAGCATTTAGTGTAGTTATTTTATTTCCATTTGGATTGCTTAAAAATACTAAATATAATAATCGAGTAGAGTAAAATGCAGTGCAAAATGCAGCTAATAGCCCTAGTGTATATGCAAATTGACCGATGTTAGTATATGTAGAAGCAGCAATTTCAAGAATTATATCTTTGGAGTAAAATCCAGCTAAAAAAGGAAATCCAATTAATGCCAACGATCCTATTAACATTATAGAATAAGTAAACGGAAGTAAGTTTTTAAGTCCTCCCATTTTTCTCATATCTTGCTCGTCTGACATTGCGTGAATAACAGATCCAGCTCCTAGGAATAATAATGCTTTAAAAAAAGCATGATTTGATAAATGAAAAATACCAACTTCATAACTTGATAATCCACATGCAAAAATCATATACCCTAATTGACTACATGTAGAATAAGCAATAACTTTTTTCATATCGTTTTGAAATAAACCTGTTGTTGCTGCAAAAAAAGCTGTTAATGACCCAATAAATGTTATAAAGAATAGAACAGCTTCTGAGTTTTCAAAAATATAGGAACATCTAATAACTAGAAAAACTCCAGCAGTAACCATAGTTGCCGCATGAATTAAAGCCGAAACTGGTGTTGGTCCTTCCATAGCATCTGGTAGCCAGGTATGTAAGCCTATTTGTGCTGATTTACCCATAGCACCTAAAAATAAAAATAAACAAATCGAATCAATTATAGTATATTTTATATTAAAATTAAAGTTTCCAATGAAAGATAGGAATTCATTGTTTAATGAAAAGAAAAAGGATTTAATATTCAATGCCAAAGGTGTTAATGTAAATGTTATGTCATAATCTAAAGAATAAAAATGTGTGTATAGTAAAAACATAGCTAAAAGCAAAAAAAAATCTCCAACTCTATTAACTAACATTGCTTTTATCGCAGCTTTGTTTGCTTGTATTCTTGTAAACCAAAAATTAATTAATAAATATGATGAAACACCAACCCCTTCCCATCCAATAAACATTTGTAAAAAATTGTTTCCTATAACCAATATTATCATAAAAAAAGTAAATAATGATAAATAAGACATAAATCGAGGGAAGTGAGGATCATGTTCCATATATTCAGTAGAGTACAAATGAACAAGGGTAGAGATAAATGTTACTACCATAAGCATAACACATGTTAAAGTGTCAAATCGAAAAGACCAATGAATTAATAAATCGTTGATTAAGATCCAATCTGTAAGAGTTAATATATATATATTTCCTGTATTTACTATATTTAAAAATGACAATAAAGATATACTACATGATATACCTGTTAAAAATGTGGCTATGAATCCAGTACCTTTTCCAAATATTCTACCTAATAAAATTCCTGATATAAAACCTAACAATGGTAACGTTAAAATATTAAGATACATCTAAATTATTTTTAAGATAAAGTGGGATTCGAACCCACGGTGTTTTCACACGTTGGTTTTCAAGACCAATGCTTTAGACCACTCAGCCATTTACCCCCCACCACATTAATGTTTTAATTAATTACTATTTTAGGGAATTATTATAATTTTATATTTATATTGATAATATTTAATATATAAATATATATACACATACATAGTGGCAGTTTGTTGAAACGGATTATGTTTTTTCAACACAAATTTTTTTATGCATTTAATACTATAAAAGTATTAAAGAGTTATATTCTTTAATTTTTTAATTATTATTTATAGAATTTAACCATAATGGATATATATTTTTATATTGATATTTTTTGTTTGTTTGTTTTATAACGATATCAATATGTAGTTTAATTTTTGTTAAGAAAAACATTTCATTTAAATTTATTCTATTATGTTCTCTTAAGTCTGGAAAAGAATCCAGTGGAATTTTTAAACTTAAAGTATTTAAATAATAATTTTTTATTTTTTTTCTTTTTATTTTTTTAGTTTTTAAAAAATCAAAATTAGAAGTGTTTATGCTTTCTAAATATAAAAATTCTAAAAATTCTAAAATATCTAAATTATTTTGTAATGTTGATTTAAATGCAAAGGATTCTAATTTAATTAATTTTTTCATTTTTGATTTTTTTTTACTCAACATTGTAACAGTATATTCTTTTGTTCTATTTTTTATTTTAATATTTGTATTTGCTATTGTTTGTAACAATGAGATTACTCCAATTTGGAAATCTTCGGGAGAAATAGTCTTATTTTTAGCTTCTTCACAATATTTTTGAACTTCCCAAGTATTTAAATAAACATGTATTTTATGAATTTTAGGTAAATTATAAATAGATTTACAGATATTTTTTTGTTGTGTAATTAAATCACATTTATTAATATAATTTAAATTTAAAAATCTCCATTTATTATTAATAAATAATTTCATAAAATTTGTTTATTTAGTATATAACTTAATTGTTGTTACTAAGGATTCACAAGAACTTGCTATAAATTCAAAAACATAATCATTTGGATATATTCCAAGCATTATTATAAACATTAATAATGAAATTAAAATATAAATTTCATAAATTTCTAGATCCCAATAAATCATAATTTTAGATTGTCCAAAACTTATTCTATTTAACAACCATAAAGCATAGGTTCCACATAAAATTACACCCACAGCTGCAAGAGCTCCAAATAATGGTTCTTTTTTAAAAGATCCCATTAAAAGTAAATATTCACCTATAAAACTACTAGTTCCTGGTATTGCAATATTTGCTAATGTGAATATTAAAAAAAATGTTACAAATATTGGCATAACACGTATTAATCCTGTATAATAATTAAGAAGTCGTGTATGATGACGATCATATATCATTCCTACTAAAAAAAATAATCCAGCAGAAACAAAGCCATGACTTATACTTTGAAAAATAGCACCTCCAATACCATCTGAGTTTAAAGACATAAGACCTAAAACAACTAAATTCATATGGGCGATTGATGAATATGCGATTATTCTTTTTAAATCTGTTTGACCTAAAGCAGCATAGGAAGCATAAAATATACTAAAAATTGCTAAAACAGAAGCATATGGTGCATAAAAAATAGATGCTATAGGAAATAATTCTAAATTAACTCTAATTAATCCATAAACTCCTAATTTTAACAACACACCAGCAAGTAAAACAGAACCTACTGTTGGAGCTTCAACATGAGCTTCAGGCAACCAAACATGAAAAGGATACATAGGAATTTTAGTTGCAAATGCTAAAAAAAATGCACACCATAAAATTCTTTCTTCTATACGTGTAAAATGATATTCATGTAATTCTATAAAGCTTAGAGTTCCAACTGTATTATATATATAAAGAATAGCAAGTAATGCTAATAAAGAACTTCCTAAAGTATAATAAAAAAATAAATAACTTGCACGAACCCTTCGCTCTCTTGATCCCCAAATTCCAATTAAAAAAAACATTGGAATTAATATTCCTTCAAAACAAATATAAAAAACAAATAAATCCATAGCACTAAATATCATAAGTAACAACAATTCGATAATTAATAAATTTATTGCGTAATATTTAAATGATTTTTCTGACCAAACATATATTAAACATAAAAATATTAATACAGTTGTTAGAAAAAAAAACATAATAGAAAAACCATCTACACCAAAGAATAATGTACCTAAGCTATAATCAGAAAAACCTAAATGTACTTTTGTTACATATTGATATCCATGATTAAAAGTATTCATGTCATCTAGTATAAAATAGGCTTTTACAACAGCATAACTTGCTCCACTTTGTGCAACAAATCTAAGTAATCTTTCGTTTGAGGTGTTAATAAATGGTAAAATTAATAAAGTAATACATAGTATTGTAAAAATATCATGTATATATGGCAATTGCACATCTCTTAATATCATTTTTTTTTTTAGTTGTTTTTTTATTAAATGATCTGTTATTTATCGGTCGATCTCCCCGAATACAATATCTTGTGTTCCGATAATGGTTACTACATCGGCAATCATATGATTTTTAGCCATAAAGTTTAGAGCTTGTAAATGGCCAAATCCTGGAGCTTTTATTTTACATCTATATGGTTTTTCAGTATTATTAGAAATTAAATATACTCCAAATTCTCCTTTTGGTGCTTCCGTGGCTGTATATGTTTCACTGTGTGGGAAAATAGATCCTTCAGTATAATATTTAAAATGATGAATGACAGCTTCCATCGAATTTTTCATTTCTAATCTACTTGGTGAATTAACTTTATAATCATCAGATTTAATAGGTCCTTCTTTAATAATATCTAGGCATTGCGTAAGTATAATTAAAGATTGTCTCATTTCTTCAACTCTAACTAAATATCTATCATAACAATCTCCATTTTTTCCTACTGGGATATTAAAATCTAAAGAATTATAAATTTCATAAGGTTGATGTATACGCAAATCCCAACTAATACCTGATCCTCTTAACATTACACCACTAAATCCCCATTCTAAGGCATCTTTATATGTAACTACTCCAATATTAATTAATCTTTCTTTCCAAATTCTGTTTGAAGTTAACATTTCTTCCATTTCATCTAGACGGTTACTAAATTGTGAAATAAAAATATATAAATCATCTAAAAATCCGAGTGGTAAATCTGCTGAAACACCTCCTGGTCGAATGTATGCGGAATGCATTCGAGCTCCAGAAACACGTTCATAAAATTCCATTAATTTTTCTCGTTCTTCAAAAGCCCATAAAAAAGGTGTCATAGCTCCAACGTCCATCGCATGACAACCTACAGCAAGTAAATGATTTAAAATTCTAGTAATTTCGAGAAAAATAACACGAATGACTTGTGCTCTATGTGGTATATATAATTTACCAATTGTTTCAACTGCAAGTGAATAGGTATGTTCTTGCGCCATCATAGACACATAATCCAAACGATCAAAATATGGTAAAGCTTGTAGATAAGTTTTATTTTCAATAAGTTTTTCAGTACCTCTATGTAATAAACCAATGTGAGCATCTGCTTTTTGTACTACTTCTCCATCAAGTTCTAATACAAGTCTTAATACTCCATGTGCTGCTGGATGTTGAGGTCCAAAATTTATTGTAAAATTTTTTAACTGTTTATTAAGTTTTTTTTTTTTTAGAACCATATTATTAATTAATACTAAATTATATTACAAGATAGTAATAAACAAAAATCTTCTAGCATAGAATTGTCAATTGAAAGATAAATAAAGATCCAAAAAATTAAAAATAATAAAAGTTCAATATGATTTAAATCTTCATTATCTTTTTTTGTTCTTATTAGTATAAAAGGATTTTTTGAAAATTTTAGGGTTTTTATTTGTTTTTTATCAAAAAATGCAATTTTAATAAATCTTAAATAATAAAAAGTACTATATGCTCCTAAGATTAAATAAATAATCACAACTGTATAGTAAGTTTCTGTAGTCAAACTATTTAAAACAAAAAGTTTTTGAAAAAATCCAGGTAATGGAGGGATTGCTGCCATGCTAAAAAAAATTAAAGTAAAAATAATAATATTTATTTTTTTTCTCGAAACGATGTACATAAAATCAGAAATATATAAAGCTGGAACTTCTTCTCTTTTTTGAAAAAAACTCATACGTCTGGCAATATACATTGTACGAATATAAAATCCCCATAATAAAATAGAACCTAGAATATAAATAATTAAAAAATTAAATAAAGACATATAGCCAGGAGTAGTACAAATTGCTAAATTTGAAACAAGATATCCTACTTGTCCAATTGAACTAAAAATTATTAAACGTTTGAATTTCCATTGTTTAAAAGAATATATAGTTCCTAGAATAGTTGTTAAAATCCCTGCCCATAAATATATATTAATGAAATAATCTATAGTAAATAATAAGGATATGTTCCATTTTATAAAAAAATAAAAAAATGGAAATTTAGGTAAAATTGAAAATATAGTTGTAGTAGCGATTGGAGCTCCTTCATAAACATCTGGTATCCAAAAATGAAAAGGAAAAGCTCCAATTTTAAAAAATAATGTAGCAATTATTAACAAAATAGCTAATAATAAAGTGAATGGTACTGTATTTATTTCTAAAGATAAAAATAATAATGCCATTTCTTGTAAATTTATGGTACCTAAAACACCATAAATTAAAGAACTTCCAAGTAAGTAAATAGCTGACATTATACATCCTAAAATAAAATATTTTAAACCAGCTTCTACGGAAGCAACATTATTACGTAATATGGTTGACATTACATAATAACATAATGCTTGCATTTCCATAGTTAAATAAAATGTAAGTAAATTATTTGCTTCTAACATTAATAATAATGATAATATTGCAATTAAAAATAAAATAAAAAATTCAGAATAATTTATCCTTTGAGCTTTTAATGCCGGATATATCATTATAGTTAATATAAAAGAAATAATAGAAACAAAAATTTTTGCTATTTGTATAGATTCAAAATTACATGTAACTAAATATGAACAAATTAAAAAAAATAAAACAATTAATGTTAAAATATAAGTTTCATGAACAAAAATATAGTATTTATTTGATTTTTGGCGTTCAATTAATGCTACAAATAAAATTAAACTAATAATAGCAAATGATAAAAAAATCTCAGAAATATGATTATTAAATGCAAAATTATCATATAGAGAATTAATTACAATTAAGATAGATGTTATCTTCTCTGACATTATTGCAAATTTATTATGTTCAGGATTAAGTAGATTCGAACTACTAAATCATCGAGTCAAAGTCGATTGCCTTAACCATTTGGCTATAATCCCATAGTGTCATAAATAAAGGATAAAGTGGGATTCGAACCCACGGTGTTTTCACACGTTGGTTTTCAAGACCAATGCTTTAGACCACTCAGCCATTTATCCAATGTTAGAAGGAGTAGGATTCGAACCTACGATAGAATTATCAAATGGATTTACAATCCACCGCCATTGTCCACTCGGCCATCCTTCCTTTACATTATTGGGGGTGTTTTTTTAATTATTGGAATAAGAATAAAAAGTTAGTGTTTTTTTTCTTTTCGTGGCCTTCCCCGCTTAGGTTTAGGTTTTGGGTTCAAATCTACTTTTGTATTATCCAATTCAAGATTCTTTTTAGGTCTTCCACGTTTAGGTTTGGGTTTTGGGTCCAAACCTATTCCTGTATTACCTAATTCACTATCTTTTTTAGGCCTGCCACGCTTAGCCTTTGTATTAGATAATGAAAGTTCCGTTTCCGGAACGTGAGAAAATCCAGTTACGCTCTCTTGATTCGTGATACTGATTGTCTCAGTACCACTCTCCTCCTTAAAAGTGTCGCTTGAAAATAAAAAATTGTTTATTAATTCCATACGAATTAATAAAAATATAATAGTGTTCAATATCGCGGAAAATATGCCAAATATAATATACATTACTCCAATATCTTTATGGTTTAACCATTTAGAAGCGGTGTTATAAGGTTTTGGACTGATATTAAAAGTGTTTAAATTAAACATTTTTTACATCATGTCTTATGATTTTTTTTATTATAGATTTTTAGAATATAAAGTGTTCTATCTAACTTAAATTTTATCTTTTTAATACATAATATTATATAACACATAATCATTACTAATTTTATTGTAAAGTTATTAATTAATTATATAGGATTAATTAAATTATACCTTTTTTTTAGTTTTTAAATCTTTAAAAATTTTATGAGAAACTACGAATAGTTTTATACATAATTTTTTATTAACTTTTGATATAAATTTAGTTAACCTATTACTAGGTATTCCATGAAAATATCCAAATTTAAAACCTGGATACACTTTACAACTTAAATAATTAATCGCTCCTTTACCTTTTCCCATTCTAATTTCAGAAGGTTTTTTAGATACTGCAGCATTTGCTCTAGCAGTAATATTTAATTTTAACCTCTTTTTTTTAATGCGTCTTTTTAAAAAACGCTCAAACATTGTAAGTTGTTTTTCTGGTAAACGTGCAGATGTAGATGAACAAACAAGATTATAAGTCTTTTCGTTTAATACCGCATCTAAAAATAGCAATGGTTTTGAGACACAATTAAAAGCACAAGACTTTTGTTTTTTTCTAATTATTAGGTTTTTTTTCATATTTATTATTATTTTGTTTAGTGTTAGGATTAGTGTATTTATTATTATCTTGTTTACTGTTAGGATTTATATATTTATTATTATATTGTTTATTATTAGGATTAATATATTTATTATTACCTTGTTTACTGTTAGGATTAGTGTAGTTATTATTATTTTGTTTATTATTAGGATTAATATATTTATTATTATATTGTTTATTGTTAGAATTAGTATATTTATTATTATATTGTTTATTAACATCTTGCAAATTAATAACTTGTTTTTTTAAAAAATCACTTTCTTTTGTTACAATAAATAAATTTAAAATTTGTGATAATAATAGTTTTTTATCTTTTGTTGGATTATTTATTTTAGATAATAAACTTTTTAATAATAAATTTAAAAAAAATAATTTTACATTTTTATTAGCTTTTTTTTGGACAATATCTATTTTTTTTTTAAAGAATATTATTTTTTTTTGTTTATTTAATATATATTTTAATTTTTTTATTTTTAAATACTTATAAAATCTTTTTAAATTTTTTTTAATTAGAGATATTAATTTTCTTTTTATTTTGATATTTTGTTTTTTACTAATTAAAACTTTATAAGAATAAAGATTATTATATATTTGTTTTGCTAAAGTTTTTTTTACATAATTTAATTTATTTAATGGTTTATATGAAACCCACATACTTAAACCAAAAACTCCATATTTTGTATGAGCATGGTATCTCGCAAAATGTATTTTAGCAGATACAGTCGTATTATATAAATTACCTCTTAAATAACGAACAACTTTTGCACGATCTTTTCCTTTTAATTTTCCATTTATTTTTAATTTAATACCTAAAATATTAGAATATAAACGATCTTTTTTTTTTAATCTTTTAATATATACCGCAATTATATTAAATAATGTTTGGATAAATCTAAGATAAACATTATGTTTATTTTTATGAATATTTTCAAAAGCTATTCCTAAAAGATATAAATAAGCTTTTAATGTGATGGCTTCTCTAATTAATAAAGTTGTTGCTTTTATAACATCTAAAAATAAAGCTTGACCTCTAATAAAAATATTTCTTTGAAAAAAACGTAATTTTTTATAAAAATACGCTAAATCAGAATATTTTATTAAAAAATTTAAAGGATATATACGTATTTTTAAATCATTTGTTGCTAATCCAAAATTTTTAGTAATTAAGAATTTATTGTTAATAGTTGTAATATATGATTTTGATAATTTGGAATTTATATTAATAAATCTAAATGAAGATTTTTGTTTACCTATTTTTTTTATTATTTTTTTTGAAATAAAATAAAATTTACCTTTTAAATTACATCTTTTATATATACGTTTGAATTTTTTAAAAATTTCTTTTTTTTTTTTTTTTTTTTTTTTTTTTAAATTTTTTTTTTTTTTTTTTTTTTTTATTTTATTCTTAAGTCTTTTTAATTTTTTTAAATAACGTATTGCATATTTTTGCAACACGTTTTTAATTTTTCGTTTAGTTTTTAAAGCTAAAATTGTCTTAAATTTAACTTTTTTACGATAATATAATAAACGCTTAGTTCGATATAAAAGATCTAAATTTATAATCGAAATATTATTATAATTAAAAAAAGAAACATTAGAAACTACTATATTTTTTCTTAAAAAAGCTTGATTTATAAAAGATTTAAATTGATACTCTTTTACAAACAAAAAATTTGAACTTAAAACTTTGTATTTTATTGAATCAGTTTGTCTTCTCATAAATGTTTAGCTATTTATTTACCTTTTGTTTTTTTTTAGC